>TARA_B110000977_G_scaffold178924_1_pt1 | contig 12499 bp, 11 predicted proteins | sample TARA_B110000977 | Tara Oceans TARA_B110000977 (sample SAMEA4397798) | marine metagenome | biome: Polar Biome; feature: [SRF] surface water layer (ENVO:00010504); material: water (ENVO:00002006), including particulate matter (ENVO:01000060) such as... | depth 5 m | reverse complement strand
AGGTGCTGAACGGCTGTTGGCACAAGGTTCAGACCCAGACCAAAGGCGAGCGATACCGCGATGATGATCATGTTGCGGCGGCTCATGTGAACCTCGGACAACATGTTAAGACCCGCAGCAGCAACCATACCGAACATCACGATAACACCACCGCCAAGAACGGGCAGCGGCATGGATGCGATGACAGCACCGATCTTTGGCATCAGGCCACAGATGATCATAATCACACCCGCAATTGTCACAACGTGGCGCGACATGATGCCCGTCATACCAACGATGCCAACATTCTGGCTGAAAGATGTGTTTGGCAGACCGCCAAATACGCCTGCAACTGCGGTGCCAAGACCGTCAGCATAGGTCGCACCAGCAACTTCATCATCCGTTGCATCACGATGTGCACCTGCTTTTGCAGTCGCAGATACGTCACCAACAGTTTCAATCGCAGACACGATGGACACGATTGTTACGGCGATAACGGCGCCGAGGTTGAATTCAAAACCATATGGCAGTGGTGTGATTGGTGTGATCCAAGACGCGCTTGCGACCGCACCAAAGTTGACCATGCCCAGCACGTAAGCCAGCGCATAACCCGCCAGAAGACCAATCAGAATTGCCGCATTGGACAGCGCGCCTTTGGTAAAGAACTTCAAGATCAGCGACACGATGATCACCGTCAAAGCGACAGACCAGTGCTTGAGGGACCCGAAGCTTTCAGCCGCCATCTGGAAATCCGCCGCACCACCAGCCGCGTACTTGATCGCAACAGGAATAAGGTAAAGACCAATCGCCAAAATCACGAGGCCCGTGACAAGCGGTGGGAACAACCAGCGCAACTGCTTAATTACAGCGCCCAGCATGAAGTGGATCACACCACCAATAATACACGCCGTCAGCGCGACGCTCAGACCCATTGTGGCCGCGATGCCTGCAAGAACGCCAACAAACGCGAAAGATGTACCCTGCATAATTGGCAGGCGTGCACCAATCGGGCCGATGCCAACGGTTTGGAACAATGTCGCAATACCCGCAAACAGCATCGCCATTTGGATCAGGTAGATTTGCTCTGGTCCGCCAAACGCGAGGCCAGCAGCACCCGCAACGATGATGGACGGTGTGACGTTAGAGGCGAACATCGCCAGCACGTGTTGAAGACCCAGCGGTATCGCCTGCGCCAGTGGTGGCGTGACGTTTGGATCTGAATAAGAAGTATCTGTCATTGGTGTTATCCCTTGTATTTCCCTTGAGTGATATTGGCCCGTCTTATGCAGGCTTTCTGGTAGTTCGATTACGGTCCGACAATGTAGGGATTATCGTACCAGTATTCTTGTAAATTGTCGCAGTCTAAATCAGCGGGCACGATACGGTCCACGACCGCAAACAGTCCAGGCGCTTGCAGGGGCGTCAAAACCCCGTGCCAAGTATTGGCGAAATAGTTAACGGCTTGGCCCGGTGCGGTGATGAATGCCTGCGGAGTCGCGGGCGCATCACCTGAATCTTGCGCAACAATCACCAAAAACGCGTGTTCATGCATCGGAATAAAAGCCTGCGATCCAAGCGGATGCCGTTCCATCATATTGAGCGTATATGGAAAGCTGCGCGGCGTGGCGTTGAACAGACTGATGCCCGCTGCGCCTTCCCCGACCTCGATCTGCGCACGATCATGAAACCGCCCGCACATGCCCTGATTTATGATCTTGTCCGCATCCCCCGAACAATCCAGGATATCCCCAAAGGGTGCAAAAGCAGCGGCGGTCAGTGGCTGGGGAGTGATCTGGATCATGCGAAATAGTCCATCAGGCGAAATTCAGCGATCCGTTCAACCTGCCGGCAGGCGGTCGCGAATTCGGTGTCTGTGTCATCGTCAATACGCGTGTGGAACGCGTCCATAATCGACGCCTTGGTGTGGTCGCGCACCGCAATGATGAACGGAAACCCGTGCTTTTCAACATAGGCGGTGTTGAGGGCTTGGAACGTGGTGCGTTCCTCGTCCGTCAGCGCATCAAGCCCCGCACCCGCCTGTTCAGATGTGCTCTCAGCGGTCAACGTTCCCGCCGCCGCGAGCTTTCCAGCCAAGTCAGGGTGCGCTGTCAAAACGCCAAGACGTTCATCGCGCGTGGCACTTCTAAACATCCGGCACAGCGCAGAATGCACGCCCACAGCACTGTCATGGGTCGGACCGAGTTCCAGCGCGTAGGCACGATCCGCAATCCACGCGGAATGTTCAAAAATGCCGCCAAACGTCTTGACAAAGTCACCATGGCTCATCTCGCTGGGGCGCGCCCAGCGCGTGTGGGGGTTTTGCGCGGCCCAGTGATCCGCAATCTCCTCACGGGTGGCGAACCACACACCGTCGTGGCCGTTGGCGTAGGCAATGAAATCCTGCAACGCTTGCGCGCGCCCGGGACGCCCGACAAGACGGCAATGCAAACCCAGCGACATCATTCGTCCGCCTTCAGCATAAAGCACATCAAACGTCGCCTTGAGGTAGTCAAAGAATTGCGTCCCCGAATTGAACCCCTGCGGCGTTCCAAATCGCATATCATTGCAATCCAGCGTGTAGGGCACGATCAACTGATCGCGGTTTTCGAACTCCAACCAGTAGGGCACGTCGTCTGCATAGGCATCGGCGATGTATTTGAACCCGCCTTCTTCTGCTGCCAAAGCAATCGTATTTTCGCTGGATCGCCCTGTGTACCAACCGCGCGGGCGTGATCCGACCACCTCGGTATGAAGACGCACAGCCTCTGCAATTTGGGCGCGCTCCTCGTCCTCGGGCATGTCTTTGTGTTCGACCCATTTCAACCCGTGGGACGCGATCTCCCACCCCGCTTCTTGCATCGCTTTGACCTGTTCGGGCGCACGCGCAAGGGCCGTCGCAACGCCGTAAACAGTCACAGGCAGAGAGGACAGCATTCGGTACAACCGCCAAAATCCGGCCCGTGCCCCATATTCATAGATTGATTCCATGTTCGCATGACGCTGACCTGGCCATGCAGCGGCCCCCACGATCTCGGACAGGAACGCCTCGGATGCGGCGTCACCATGGAGGATGTTGTTCTCGCCGCCCTCTTCATAATTAACGACAATTTGCACAGCAATGCGCGCACCCTTCGGCCAGTTTGCCGCTGGCGGCGTCGCGCCATACCCTGTCAAATCGCGTGGATAGCCTGTCGTCACCGTAAGTCCCGCCCAAATTGATTATTGGGACGTTAATGCAAAATAATCCGACGTATTTATAGGGAATTCTTGAAAGACTGTCGCATTAGGTGTGTTTGCCTTGTCGTTGCGCACAACGCAGATAGATTGCCGAAAAAGGAGACGTTTTATGTCCGGATATTTGACCACCCACGTCCTTGATACCGCACGCGGCATGCCCGCTATGGGCATCAAGATCGAACTCTATTCCCTAAACGGCGAACGCACCCTGATTGCGACAACTGTCACCAACGATGACGGACGCACCGACAGCCCGATTTTGCCAATGGATAACTTCAAAACGGGTAAATACGAACTTGTCTTTTTCTGCTCTGAATACCTCGAAACCCAGGGCCTCGCCGCAGGAGAATTGAAGTTTTTGGACGAAATCCCCATTCGGTTCGGAATGGATGACGCAGACGCGCACTACCATGTCCCGCTGCTGCTCTCACCTTACGGCTATTCCACTTATCGCGGCAGCTAAGCAGGTGTCGTGACAGAAGACTGTCCGGCATGGACGGCCGCCCCGATCTGTTCTGTCATAAACTCCATGAACAGACGGGTTTTGGGGTCTTGACGGCGGCGGTGCGTGTACAAACAGGCCATCTGAACAGGGACCGGTGGCGTCTTTTGGGCAACCCGCACCAATGTGCCTGCGTTCAAATGCTCGGCGACTTCAAAGACAGGCTTAAGGGCAATGCCCTCCCCCGTCAGGGCCCAATCCGTTAACACATCCCCGTCATCACATTCATACCGCCCCGCGACGCGGAACCGTTTTGGCCCATCAGGAAGCTGCAAACGCCACTGAAATTCTGGTGCGCCCGGGTAGCGTAAATTCAGGCAATTATGGTTGTCTGCAATCAACGCATCCCCATCCGCAGGGTTGCCGCGTTTTGCCACATAAACGGGCGATGCCACCAAGACCCGTTCACAATTCGCGATTTGTTTGATCCGAAGATTACTATCTTCGGGTTCCCCCAGAAAGAACGATATATCAAGGCCTTCGGTGGTTAAATCCACCTTGCGGTCAGTTAGACGTAAGCGAATATCAATCAACGGGTATTCAGCCGCAAACGCAGGCACATTGGGCGCGATCAAGCGCCGCCCAACCCCCAGCGGGGCCGCCACATAAAGCGACCCCTTCGGATTGTCCGTGATCCCTGCGACATGCCCCTCGGCCTCGTCCACGGCCTCCATGATGGCAACAGCGCCTGTGTAAAACGCGCGTCCCTGTTCGGTTGCCGTCAGGCTGCGGGTGGTGCGTTGAAACAACCGCACGTTCAGATGTTCCTCAAGCGTTGAGATCCGCGAGGACGTCACAGCTGGTGAAATGCGTAAATCACGCCCAGCCGCAGACATACTGCCTAATTCATAGACACGCACAAAGGTTCTGATGTTATCGAGGTATGACATTTTATCGCTTTTCTTGATAGAGCGTAGCTTTATCCCTCAATAGCAGAATAAACTCACCCGCGATAGATTGCCCGAGACAGCGAGGGGAAAGCCGATGTTTGACGCCGTAATTCTTTGGGAATGGATCGCATTTTCCGTGCGCTGGCTGCACGTTATCACAGCTATGGCGTGGATTGGCGCGTCGTTCTATTTTATTGCTTTGGATCTGATGCTCAAACCCGCAGATGACATGCCCGAAGGCGCGTCCGGCGAAGAATGGGAAGTACATGGTGGCGGCTTTTATCACACGACCAAATACCTTGTCGCACCCGCGCGCCTGCCCGAACACCTGACCTGGCACAAATGGCAAAGCTATGCCACGTGGCTGTCAGGTGCCGCGCTGTTGATGATCGTGTATTGGGTCGGAGGAGAGTTGTATTTGATCGACGCCGCCAAGGCCGACCTTGCGCTGTGGCAGGGCATCGCGATTTCTGCGCTGTCCCTTACGATCGGCTGGATCTTGTATGATCTGATGTGCAAATCAGCATTAGGAGACCATCCCACTTTTTTAATGCTGCTTCTTTTTGTGATCCTTGTGGTTATGTCTTATGGCTACAATCAGGTGTTCACAGGCCGCGCGGCGATGCTGCATCTGGGCGCGTTCACCGCCACAATCATGACGGCGAATGTGTTTTTCATCATCATGCCAAACCAGCGCATCGTCGTGAAAGACCTGCAAGACGGGCGCACGCCTGACGCGAAATACGGCAAAATCGCCAAGCTGCGCAGCATGCACAACAACTACCTGACGCTGCCTGTGATCTTCTTGATGCTGTCCAATCACTACCCGTTGGCCTTCGCCACGGCATATAGCTGGATCATCGCATCCCTGATCTTCCTGACGGGCGTCACGATCCGCCACTACTTCAACACCATGCACAAAACTGGCAAAGGTCCGCATTGGACATGGGCCGTGACTGTGTTGTTGATGATTGTCATCGCGTGGCTGTCCACCGCCAACATGTGGGACACCTATGATGAGGCAGAGGCCCGCGCGCCGACCGCCTATGAAGAAACCCTGATGGCTGCCGACGGATTTGACGATGCCCACAACATCATTATGGGCCGCTGTTCCATGTGCCATGCCCGTGAACCCAGCTGGTCGGACACCCTGCTGTGGGCGCCAAAGGGCGTATTGCTCGACACGCCGGCTGACATCGCCCGCAATGCCCGCGAGATTTATATCCAGTCTGGCGTCACCCATGCGATGCCCCCTGCAAACGTGACCTATATGACGGATGAAGACCGGGCCACGGTCGCGCGCTGGTACCGAAACGCCAATACTTTCTAGGCAAAAATCACGTTGTTGCGAATAATTCGCAATTACGTTGACTTCCTGAGCGCTGCGTTCATATCTTAACGCAACGCAATCAGGAGACATATAAATGCCACTGCGCACCACCACATTTGCCGCCGTGACCGCTTTGATGGCGTCCCCCGTTGTTGCGGACGATTTTAAGGTCGTGACCACCTTCACCGTGATCGCAGATATGGCGCGCAACGTAGCCGGTGACGCCGCGACGGTTGAATCCATCACCCGCGCAGGCGCAGAAATCCACGGCTACCAACCCACGCCGCGTGACCTCGTGCGCGCGTCCGGTGCGGATTTGATCTTATGGAACGGGATGAACCTTGAGCTTTGGTTCGAACAATTCATTGGCAACCTTGGCCCAATTCCGTCCGCGACCATTTCAGACGGTATCGACACTATGGCGATCAATGAGGGCAGCTATGAAGGCTTGCCCAACCCACACGCGTGGATGGGTTTGGACAACGCGCTGATCTACATCGACAATATCGCGGCGGCCATGTCCGAACACGACCCCGAAAATGCCGAAACCTACATCGCCAATGCCGCCGCCTATAAGGGCGAGATCACAGCCGCCATCGCCCCACTTCGCGATCAAATCCTCGCCATTCCAGAAGACGAACGCTGGCTTGTGACCTGCGAAGGCGCGTTCAGCTATCTGGCGCGTGATTTCAACCTCAAAGAAGCCTACCTATGGCCGATGAATGCGGATCAGACAGGCACGCCGCAACAGGTCCGCGGCGTTATTGATACCGTGCGCGACAACAACATCCGCGCTGTGTTCTGCGAAAGCACCGTCAATACCGACCCAGCCGAACAGGTGGCCCGCGAAACGGGCGCGGCCTACGGCGGTGTGTTGTATGTGGACAGCTTGTCGCTGGAGGACGGGCCTGTGCCCACTTACATCGACCTGTTGCGCGTCACGACTGAAACCATCGTAAATGGCCTGACCGAATGAACTTGCCCCCGCTTGATCAAAGGCCGGCCCCCGCCCCGCACCAAACCTCCAAGAACCAGGCGGGGCTTTATGCCGAAGGGCTGACCGTTACCTACCGCAACGGCGTCACCGCATTAAAAGACGCATCCTTCGCCATTCCGCGCGGCACCATCGCAGCCCTTGTCGGCGTAAACGGTGCGGGCAAATCTACGTTGTTCAAAGCAATCATGGGATTTCTGCCCGCGGCGGCAGGTGAAATCGGCGTGCTCGGCCAGACCGTGCGCCAAGCGATCAAAGCAGGCATCGTCGCCTATGTGCCGCAAGCGGAAGAAGTCGATTGGTCGTTTCCAGTGCTGGTCAGCGACGTTGTGATGATGGGCCGCTATGGCCACATGGGAATGCTGCGCCGCCCAAAGGCCGCCGACCACGCGGCAGTGGAAAACGCCCTTATCCGCGTGGGAATGACAGAGTTCGCAGACCGCCAAATTGGCGAGCTGTCGGGTGGCCAACGCAAACGTGTCTTCCTCGCCCGTGCACTGGCGCAAAACGGCCAAGTTATTCTGCTCGATGAACCTTTCACGGGCGTCGATGTACAGACCGAAGAAGCCATCATCACCCTGTTGCGTGAGCTACGTGATGAGGGCCGCGTGATGCTGGTGTCCACCCACAACCTTGGATCGGTCCCTGAATTTTGCGATCAAACCGTGCTGGTCAAAGGCACCGTTCTGAATTTTGGCCCCACTGAGGAAGTCTTCACCAAAGACAACCTTGAGGCCGCGTTCGGCGGTGTGCTGCGCCACTTCGTTCTCGGCGGCGACGATCTGCACGATGATGATGACCAACGCAAAGTCACGATCCTGACGGACGACGAACGCCCGTTCGTGATCTACGACGACAAAGCCAAAACGCGGCCAGAACAGGACGGCAAGTGACCTACCTGCTGGAACCCTTCACCTATACCTTCATGCTCAACGCGATGTTCGTGTCGGCATTGGTCGGCGCGGTTTGCGCGTTTTTATCCTGTTATCTGATGCTTAAAGGCTGGTCTTTGATCGGGGACGCGCTGTCTCATTCTATCGTGCCAGGGGTTGCAGGTGCCTATATGCTGGGCATCCCGTTTGCGATTGGCGCGTTCTTTTCGGGCGGGTTGGCGGCGGCCGCGATGATGTTCTTGAACCAGCGCACTAGATTAAAAGAAGACGCTATTATCGGTCTGATCTTCACGTCCTTCTTCGGGCTTGGTTTGTTCATGGTGTCCGTGTCGCCAGTGCCCGTGGACGTGCAGACAATCATCCTCGGCAATATCCTTGCGATCACGCCTTCAGATACGATCCAATTGGTGATTATCGGGGTGGTCTGCCTCACAGTACTTCTTGCCAAATGGAAAGACCTCATGGTTGCGTTCTTTGATGAAAACCATGCGCGCTCTATTGGCCTGCGCCCCGATCGTCTGCGGTTCATGTTCTTTGTGCTGCTGTCCGCCGCCTGCGTCGCAGCACTGCAAACCGTCGGCGCATTCCTCGTGATTGCCCTGGTCATCACACCGGGTGCGACGGCCTATCTGCTCACGGACCGCTTCCCGCGCTTGTTGGTGATCGCCGTCACCATCGGCGCGACCTCAAGCTTTGTCGGCGCCTATATTTCTTATTTTCTGAACGGGGCGACTGGCGGCGTTATTATTTGTCTGCAAACCACAATCTTCGTCCTCGCCTTTTTCTTTGCCCCAAAACATGGGCTGATCGCGAACCGACGCCGCGCAGCAGAGGCTCTAAAGGCATGAGTGATCTCCTCCTCCCGTTCCAGTTCCCATTTATGCACGGCGCATTCTACATCGCACTGTTGATTGGCCCGCCCACAGCCTTGCTGTCCTGCTTCCTCGTTCTCAAAGGCTGGTCCTTGATGGGCGATGCCGTGTCCCATGCCGTGCTGCCGGGCGTTGTGCTGGCCTATATCGTTGGCCTGCCGTTGATCGTCGGGGCGTTTATTGCGGGAATGGTGTGTTCGCTTCTCACTGGATACCTCGACGCAAACTCGCGAGTGCGCCAAGACACGGTGATGGGCGTTGTGTTCTCCGGCATGTTTGGCTTTGGCCTTGTGCTGTACACGAAGATTGAAACGAACATTCACCTCGATCACATCTTGTTCGGCAATATGCTTGGCGTCGGATCAGCGGATCTTTTGACGTCGGGCATCATCGGCATCATCGTGTCGGCAGCCCTTTTGATCACATGGAAAGACCTGTTGCTGAACGCGTTCGACCCCGCCCAAGCCCGCGCAATCGGGTTGCCGACGAAAGTGCTGCACTACGGGTTGCTCACCATTCTGTCGCTGACAATTGTTGCCACGCTGAAGGCCGTTGGGCTGATCCTTGCGATTGGTCTGCTAATTGCCCCGGGGGCCATAGCGTTCCTAATCACCAAGCAGTTTAAACATATGCTCGTAATCGCCGTAATCGTTTCAACTGCGGCCCTTCTGGCGGGCGTTTACCTCAGCTTCTTTATCGGGTCTGACCCTGGTCCGACGGTGATCTTGGTTCTCACTGCGTTGTTCATCGCAGCGTTCATCTACCGCACAATTGTCCATAAATCACGTGAAACGGTTGCCCCATGATGACATTCCTCGCCCTCATTGCATCGCTTGGCCTCATCATCATTGCAGCGATCCATCTACTTTGGGCACTGGGATACTGGTGGCCGATCAAGGACGAAACCGCATTGGCGCGCGCTGTCGTGGGCACCAAAGGGATCACCAAAATGCCCGGTGCGGTGGCCTGTTCAATGGTGGTGGTCGCGCTGTTGTTTGGCGCGGCTTGGCCTTGGTTGCCTGACATGGCGTTAAAATCCATGGGCCTGTTTGGTATCGCGGTGGTGTTCCAAATCCGCGCCGCCATCGCCTACGCGCCGTTTATGAAACGCATGTCGCCCGAACAGCCCTTTCGCCGGCTGGATGAAACCTATTATGCACCACTGTGCATTGTGTTTGGCGTGATCTTCATGATCCTTGCGGGCGCAGCCGCGGCCTAAATCCACTTTTCGATCAATGACACGACGCCAACACGGGCGCGCAACCGTGCGGCAAGCAAAAACATGCCCGCGAACTTCCGCTGGAGAAACAGCGCATCCATGGGCAAGGGCGGTGGAATGAACCCGTCTTTCGCAAGCGCCGCCCCCTTTGACTGGAGAGCCTTTGCCAGCGACGTATCGCCAAAGTCATAAACACGCGCTTGGGTCAGCGCGCCAAACACCATTTCCATCATTGTGACAATCTGGTCCGTGTGATCCGACGACAAATCATCCGATAAAAACCCGATCTTGCGCGCGCATTCGATCAATCCAGCGCGATCGCGCGACAGGCCCGCCCGCATAAGCGCGCGGTAAACATCCCCCACATCCGCGCCGAGGGTCCGTGACGCCCCAAAGTCCAGCAACACGATCTGCCCTGTGTCAGCGCGATACCGGTAGTTGGCAAAGTTCGGGTCGGTTTGCATCAAGCCAAAATCAAAAAGCTCCCTCAGCATCAGATCGAACAGATCATGTGACACGCGATCCCGCGTCGCGTGATCCGCACCCTCAACGTCTTCAATCGGGGTGCTTTCTACGAAATCCATCGCCAGAATCTGCGGCCCTGACCAATCGCTATGCCCAGAAGGAACAACAAAGCGCGCATCATCCGCCAACAGCGCCCCGAACCGCGCCAATGCCGCGCCCTCGGCACCGTAGTCGGTTTCGGCATGCAGTTGCTTGCGGGCCTCTTCAAGATATGGATCCAGCGCAAATCCAGACGGCAACAACCCCGTCATCTTGATCAACGCGCCGACGTTTTTGACATCGCTATCAATGCTGCCCGCCACGCCAGGGTATTGAACCTTGATCGCCAGATCGCGCCCGTCTTTGGTTTGTGCACGGTGCACCTGTCCGATGGACGCCGCAGCAACGGGGCGCACATCAAATCGTTTCAGCCGCGCCAACCAGCCTTCGCCCCATTGCGCATTCAGGACCGTTTTCAGCTGCTTGGGTGGCATCACATGGGCATCATCACGAAGACGCGCCATAATTTGGGTCAATTCAGGCGGCAACACGTCGCCTGTGTCCATCGACATCAACTGCCCCATCTTCATCGCCGCGCCGCGCATCTTGGCCAGCTCGTCCGCGATACGCGTGATGTTCCGCGGGGTCAGTAACAGGCCATTTATGCTTGGTCGTTGGCCACGCCCCAGCTGCACCAATCCACCAACGGCCATATTGCCTGCGACGCCAGCGCTCATGCGGGTCAACCGCGACAATCGCGCGATGCGGCTGGATGGAACGGCAAGGCCGCGGTTTTGTTTGGGATCGTCCATTATTGAAAGGTAGCGCATAAAACCGCGCAGCCCACCAAATCAAATCTAGGAAACAATGCCGCCGTTCAGTTTACTGCCATCGCTGACGCAGTATTTCTTCGTGAGCGCAGCGTGTTTTTTGCCGTGATGAAGCGCGCATCACCGAAGCAGCCATTAAAGTTCGGGTGTAGTAACGCTCAGAGTATCAAATCTCGATGAATGTTATTTTTTAGGCACTGGTGAGATTCGTCGATCATGAAGGCTGATCTAATCATTCTCTATGCAGCGGCTTGCTTGATGATCTTATCATGAGCTTTGGTTTGCAGTGCAGTCCAGTTGGCACTGAACCAGGGTTGATGATGGCTGATGAAAGCGCGAGACCTGCTTCGTGACCAATGCGTTTCGCAGGGATACGGACTGTCGTTAGGGCAGGTTCAATCTCGGCGGATCCTTTGAAATCCCCAATACCTGTAATGGAAATATCGTCCGGCACGCGCAATCCGGCAGCCGCGGCCCCGTATAGCGCACCAGTCGCGAGAATGTCGTTGCCGCAAATGATTGCCGTGGGCCGATCGGTTCTGTTCAGCAACTTCAAGGTGTCCCGTTTGGAGTCCGAGATGCTGTAGACGGTCGTAAGTTGCCAATGGTCCGGCACAGAAACCCCCGCGTCCGTCAACGTTTCCATAACAGCCGAGAAGCGTGCCTGAGCACGGTCATTTCCGCGGGTTGGAGGGAACATACAGGCGATGTCACGGTGGCCGTGAGACAGCAAATGTTCAGCAATCATTGCACCCGCAGAATTGTTGTCGGACCCGATGCTCGGGTATCGTGCGTCGTCAGCGTAATTCCACATCAGGATCGACGGAATTGTCTGGCTGTCGATCAAGCGAAACACAGCATCGTCATGATCCAGACCTGTCAAAACGATACCGTCTACACGGTGTTCCAGCATCTTACGCAGGATCGCATACTCGCGTTGTTGATCATATCCATGCGACGCCAGCAGGATCGTAAAGCCTTGTTCCGCAACGGTATCTGAAAACGACTGCACCACTTCGGCAAAGATTGTGTGGTCCAGCGTAGGCACAATCACCCCGATTGTGCCGCTGCGAATGCCGTGAATGGTTTGGGCCGCGCGATTGCGAATATAGCCTTGCTTACGCACGGAAGTTTCGATTCTGCGCCGTGTGACCAGTTTGACCAATTCAGGATGGTTGAAATAACGCGACACTGTTGACGGCGATACGTTCGCCGCCTTCGCGACCGATATTATATCGACTTGTTTTTT
>TARA_B110000977_G_scaffold201429_1_pt1 | contig 12503 bp, 8 predicted proteins | sample TARA_B110000977 | Tara Oceans TARA_B110000977 (sample SAMEA4397798) | marine metagenome | biome: Polar Biome; feature: [SRF] surface water layer (ENVO:00010504); material: water (ENVO:00002006), including particulate matter (ENVO:01000060) such as... | depth 5 m | reverse complement strand
CACGTTTTCTTCTCGAAGACAACCTGTCTCTCGCGACCCTTCATCGAGGGTGAGAGGATCTTTTTGGCGGGCGTTCGCCAGATGGCCACTTTGGATTGACTGCAGGCAAAAAGTGAAAAGTTGGCGCGTTTTACGAGTCATTAACTCGCCAAGTGCATACACATACTTTTACTGAAAAAAATTACCGTCATACACCCATCACCCCTTGTCCCCTCGTCTCTCTGTTACTCTTTTATTACCCCGCGTCTTTGTCTTATAGATCCCCCCACTCCCACACCCTTACATCACGCACGCCTGCGCGTCGTGCCCTCCCCTGACGGCCGCCGCCGCGGCCGCTGCGGAGGCGCGCCTTTCCGCGGTGAGCGCGAACTGAAACGCGCCTTCGTCGTCGTCGGTGACGTCCACCGCTCTGCGCGCCACGTCCCGCGCCACGTCCTCCAAAACATCCTGCGAGTCATCCTCAGCGCGCTTTGAATCTTTAAAAAGCGCTTTACGAGAAGGTATTAAATCAACACCCGCTTCCCTCATGTTCGCGAACACGGGAAGGCGAGAAGACCGAGAAGACTGGTCGACGGCCGGTATTTCTCGCACGTGATGTGCCTGCGGAGACGTCGGCGGCGCGCTCCCTACCCCTACCCCTGGATGTACCCTGGCGAACCCATTGGATGGCACCGAGTTGGGCTGCTCCGCTACACGGCGTCCCATGGGAGAACCACCTGTTCTGTGAAACGACTCATTCGACCTCCAGTCCTCTAGAATCACGTCGTGCGCCTGCGCAACCAGGGTTCCGTTTGCGAGGTTGCGGTGCGGGACGCGGTAGTGAATGAATCGGCAGCGCGTCCCATAAGGGCAGTGACCACTTTGAAGAAAAGTACGGCAAGTCTCAGTCTTGTACTTCGGGTGCCGCATCACTGGTCGCAACTCCCCACGGGTGTGCGCGAATTGACATTTCCCGCCGTACCGACACGCCCCCGTTTCTTCCCAGGAACGGCACAGCTCGGTTTTGTAAAGAGAGTTTTGGGAGTAGTAGTACTCCGCTCTGGAGTGTTCGGAGTCCTGATCGTCGTAACTATCGTAACGGTCATCGTAACGGTCATATTGATCATCAAGACTCTCGTACATGTCATACGGAAGCTGTTCGTGCGCGTTGTCACACGGAGGACACGTTGTGGCGGTTCTTTGCGCGTAGGGTGAGTAGTCACCTCTAGAATCGGAAACCTGTTCGTACCCCGCGAACGACATCGGCGACGATTGTTGTTGTTGATGACGTTGCTCCGGTGACCGGTTGAAGTCAAGCGAGTGCGCTCGTCGCATGGGGAGGTAGTTGTACATGTCCGTGCACATACTGCCTCCGAGCCCGAGGCCAGCTCCGGACGATTCACTGGGAGAAGACAGGGGGGACCTTGTGCCGGGAGCGTGGCCTCCGGGAACCGGCGCGCCAGAACTCGTGCACGCGGCGAACGCTCGCGACGCTCCACTTGCGCCGCCCGCGACTGGCGCGGCGGCGGCGTGCGGGATGCTCTTCGGGGTCCTGGACCAGTCAAGCGGCGATATCGGCGACGGAGAGTCCATGGGGGTTGCTCCGACAGAAATCGAGTCAGCAGAGGCACGTCGCGAGACGAACGGCGAGGGCGGCGCGCTGCGCGCTTCGGTCGGTGGCATTTTTTGGACACCAACCGAGGCGGAAGGAAAGAAGGGGGTCGCGGTGGAGGCGTTGGCGAGCCGCTGTTCGTCCTTACTCGTGTGTTCTGGCGCTCTTGTGTATTGCGCCAGCCTCGAGCGATCCCAGGAGGGCGCGAACGCCCAGGCTTCGCGAAAGTTGCGAACATCTTGGACGTCTCGAACCTCCTCCGAGGGAAGCGTGTGGCCTGGGGAAAAATAGCCACGTCCCGTCGTTTCCTCAACCGTCGACGGGCACCGGTGGTCTTCCCCAAGCTTGGCGAACGCCCCGGCGAGGTGTCCGGGGTCGTCATCGCCAACCAGATCATCAACCACTGACTCGCACGCCTCGAAAGACCCCGTGGGAGGCTCGGACATCGCGGCAGAGTCCAGCGACGCCAGCGGCGCGGGCTTACCAAAGTACGACGAGACTGGAGGCGCAGTCGCCTCTAAACTCGCGTCCATAGCGCGTGTGGAGAGCTGGCGCGTGGTGTAATACGAGGCGGAAGACACACACCGACGCACCGACCCCCGTATCGTGGAGTGACGAGTAAGGGAAGACAACGCGTCGGGCGATACGCGTGTGCGGCGCGCTGGCAAAGGGCTCGGGTCTCCTTCCAAACCCTTTCCTGGGAAGGGCCGACGCGCGAAACCACACGTTCAAAAGTTCAAAATATGGGCCCCTATTACAAAAGCACACACTCGTTTAGACTACGTGAAGAACAAGTAGTTGTCTAAATTGACCCGGAGGTTTGCGGCTATTTTCCTGGCAAGGTCATCGCCGATGTCGCACCTGTACCGCACCGAGTCCAAAGCGTCCGCCCCGGAAACACGAGTCAACAACCCCAAGGCAACCATCGAGGAAATCTGCATGAATACGTCCGCCGATAGAAGTTCTCGCGCCAACTCATCACTCCCCGCGTCGTCCTCGTCGTACGCCTGCTTCGTGACGATTCTGAAGTACGCCAGCAGCCTTTCCAGGTTGAACGCACCGGGGCCTTCAAGCGCCGCGATGGATGCTGCATCCTGCTGCCGGTCCGCCATCGCACCGCCGCGTCGTCGCTTGGCACCTCTGCCCGTCGCCGCCGTGCCCGCCCGACTGCCCTCCACCATGTGCCCGAAAAGTCGCCGGTCCACGCTTTCTTTGTTCATCGTCGCGAGGTGCGCGCTTAGCAACATGAACTTCGTTAAGCGGGGGATGTCGAAATCCAGCTTACCAGCTCCAGCGCCTCCACCCTCCTCCTCCACGGGCCACTCGCCCTTGCCCAGCGCCAACGCTGCGGCTGATAAAGGCACGGCTAAACCTGCGTGAAGCACGGGCCCGACGAACGGACGGCGCCGCTGGTTTTGTGGTGGTTGTCCGAGTGCGGTGTTGGCTACTCCATTCACACCAGACGCTCCTGCTCCACTGATTCCCGCCGCGCCTCTCCTCGTGAACGCGTTCCCACTCTGTAGCATCGCGAACAGCTGGCGCGCTTCCGGGAGTTTCGTGTGGTCCACGTCTGTTCCAGTAGCTGCGGTTTCGTTTTTCTCGGCGTTCGTATTGATGGCACCGTTCGCCTCCTCTGCTATTCGCTTCTTCGCAGTTTCCCACGGCTCGACGTACCGCCTCCACAGCGGTCCAAGTAGCGCCCTTAACTCGTGCAGCGATTTACACGTCGCGACGTACATGGGCAGAATCGATGCGACGAAGTTTCCGTACAAGCGTTCGTCTGCGCCGATTGGTTTCTCGAGAAGAAGCACCTGTTGCAGTTGCGCCTTTGTGTACGCGTCGAAGAACACGGGCACGGGGGGCCGTGCACCAGAAGCGGTTCGAAACGCGTCCCACCCCGGCGTGGCGATCAAAATGCAACCAACGTTGCGTTCCGTGAGCTCTGCGAGTTTCATCAACGCCGGGAGCAGCGACTCACTTCCCTTCCAATCAAGCAAACGCGTGGCTTCGTCGATCACCAAGTACACCGCGGGATTGCCCCTCGGAAGGCCTTTGCGCAGGATCGCCACTAAGTCTGTGAGCCTGTCGCACTTGAGATCCTTGTCCTCCAATCCGGTTAGGCGAGGTGCAAGTTCCTCAACCAGCGCGTCTAGCAGCAAACGCAGGCCGTGGCTATCAACAAGCGACGTGTACGCGAACGGCCTGCCAAGGGTGCCTAGCACATCACGCACGATCCCGGTCTTGCCCGTCACGGGGGGGCCGTGCACGAACACCGGCATGGCGTGGTCGTGCGGTTCCCCGATCAGCCCGAGGAGCTGACTAATTTGCTCCCTGCGCCCGGGCCAGCGCCCGCATAGACGCTCCTTGACGTCAGGCGCTGCGGCCATCGCGCCACACCCTCTGATGAAAGTGTAAACCAACAAGGGGTGAAACAAAAAAAAGAGGCGACGTGACGTGACTGGATTTCAGTCAGCGGAGAAGGAAGAAAAAAATATTTAGGGCAAGAGAAGAGACAGGAAGCACGCACGTAATCGACTCGTACCATATGTATAGTCGTAAAAAACTCGTTCATTACAATGAGCCATCACGCAATCACCCCCCCATTCCGCGCACTTATCCAACCGCGCAAAACTTCAGTTTTGTCTCACAAAAACGCCGCGCCATTAAATTTTGTTCCTTACGCCTTCTTGGCGATGGACGAGGCTCTGCGCTTGGCGAGCGACTCGGATCTGCGCTCCTTGGCTTCCTTGACGCGGATGGCGATGAGCTTGCGGTACTCGGTTTCCTCGGCTTGCTTGTTGGCGATGCGCGTCTTCTTGATGGATCGCTCGGCGCGCTTGCGCTGCAGGGAGTTGGCGGTCACGAGGCGCTGAATCTTGGGCGCCTTGGACTTCTTCTTCCCGGTGGCGGACTCAAACTCGCGGCGGTAGGTGTTGACGTACTTGCGCACGTCGTCATCCTTGCCGAGGTTGAACAGCTTGCGCACCTTGGCGGCGCGCTTGGGGCCACGCATGCGGGGCTTCTCCTCATCCGTCAAGCCGGGGAGGGGCGCGTCGCCTTGCTTGACGATCATCATGTTAAGCACCGCGATTTCGGGGGAGACGATGCACCCGCGGCACGCCTTGCGGCGGCGCTCACCCTTGCGGCGGCCGTGGCCTTGGAAGCCAGAGGTGTTTTGCCTCATGAGGAGGAACACGCGCGACGCGGTGAGCACACCCTGCTTCATGCCGAAACCCTGCTTGTCGTTGCCGCCCATGATCTTGAAGATGTACCCTTTGTACTCGTCACCCAGGTCCTCACCGGCGATCTCCGCGCTGATGCGCTTGTCGTACAAGGCGCGACTGTTGATAATTAAGAGAGATGAGGAAAGAAAGGTCAGGGAATGATCAGATGCGCGCGAAAAAACAAAAGATAGATCCACCATGCGTTCCGTCCATCGCTACTTGAAAAAAACCGTCGGTCCGCGCCTCCGCCGCGTGCATCCACGGTCATTCGCGACCGTAGGTAATCCACACGCGTGCGATGCTCTTTGCGATTGACACACGGTCCGGTGCGGTGGCCAGTCGCGGGGGTAAACCCTCGGCGAACGCCACGCACGGACCCATGCGACTACACCGTCAAGGCAAAGCCCTAGCTCGCGCTCGCCACTCTATTCGCGTAAAAATGCCGCCTTGGCCATCGTCGGGGCCCCGGTCGTTCGTCCTATTCGCGCGTGTTTAACTACTCACAGCTTGGAATCATCGTTGATTTCGACCTTCTTTTGGCATCCCGTCGCCGGGTTGGCGATGTTGAGCTGCGGTGTGGGGAGAGGCGTGGTCAGAGACGGGAATCACAGACGTGAAGAGAGCGTGAGAAAACCCGAGCGCGATGATCCCGCAACGTAGACGGAAACACGGGCACACTCGACGCATCGCGTCGTCAAGCATGCCAATGAAACCAACGTATATCGACATAGGAAGGGTGCTCACCTTCATGGTGCACGGAAAAACCGCTAGCACGCCGGCGTAGTCGGTTCGCACGTGTAAGAGACAGAGTGAGAGGCTGGACGAGCGCTTAAGTGATGTCGCGGTCGAGCCCTAAATCACTTGGCTCACAGGCAAACAGTCGCGAGTTTTTGCCTTGAGTTATTAATTCGTCAAATGGACAAATGGAGGGACACTTTTCGCAGCGTTTTCCCTTTTGTCTCGGACAGCTTTTCGTGGTTCCTACCAAGGCAAATCTAACGCAAGCTCCAGTGTCGTCGTCGCGTGGCTGTGTTCGGGGCGCGCGTTGGTTGCGCATTGTCGTCGCCACACCTGCTGTGTTCCTCTCCCATGGAAATCGACCCGCGTAAACGAAAGTACCAAGTGGTACCTTCGCCGTGGTACGTCCACCCCTTCGAGGTGAACGACCGCGGCGTGCCCTCGATGCTTCCGCACTACGACCGGAACGAGCCCGAGTCTCGACGCGCGGAGTTCTTCTCGGACGTGCTGTTCGCGCTGTACGGCGACTACTTTAGGCACGGCGCGCCTGGTGAACGCGGCACGCCCACGGAAGGACGCAAGCTGGTGTGGTACTGCCCCGCCGCGGACCAGAAGGTGCGTGTGACTGACGGGCAGACATTTGCATCGTCGCGACCGCCGAAACACTTTTCGCTTTTCCCTCCGTCCGCGGCGTACTGACCCTCCCTTCCCCCGTCCCCCCATAAACACGCAGGATAACATCATCGACGGTGAACTGGACGCGCGTAACGCGGTGGAGTGGGTCGAGGTTCCAGACGCGGTCGATACGATGAGCGACTACCTTTCGAGCGGAGACTTTTACCGCGTGTGCGCTGACACGGCGCGGGACCTGGAGCTCAACGCGGCGGGCCAAACGCCTGACCACTCAACGGTTGAGCTCCGAAAAGTGGGAAATGTGCTGACAGCCTTTTCGGATCTCTCCACGGACGACTCGCTGTACTCTGCGCTGAAGCGACACCTGCGGGAGAAGGACACGCGGTGGCTGCGAAGCGCGCCGCCGAGTCCCGATACGCCGCCGGCCACGCGGACCTCACCGTTCGCAGGCGACTGCTCATCGGCGCGCACCCCGACCCCGGCGGATACGGAAAAAGAAAACAAAAGCGACGTGTGGAAATCGTTCAAGAAGTCACTGTTCCTCACGCAAGGCCCAAGAGAAGGCGATGAATCGCCGCGCAAAGCGCTCGGCATCCGACGCGCCAACTCCACGCACCTGTAAACGACAGCTGTCAAAACACTTTTTCGACAGCTCGCGCTGCGCCACGAATCGAATCATGACGAATCTCGAAACAGCAAACCACGCCCACACGCCGCGTCCACACATACGTCGCCGCGACTATCGCAAGGGACGAACACGAAAACGAGGAACCGCTGTCATCTGTATATCTACGCAATGTAATAAATACGACTAAAAATAAAATATGTCTAATGCTAACTTTCCACAACGCTACTCGTGTTCGTTTTTGGAACCGGGATATCGCGTGCCGTGCCCCCCCCTTTGTTTTTTGCGCATCGCCGCTACGCGTCGTAAGTGCCGCCTTCCTTCGAAGTGCGCTCTGCGCTCGGCTTCCCCGCGGACGGTCTTGTCGCACGCGTCGCACCGGTGCTCCTTCCATTCCTTGTGTTCCGGCTGCGGAAGCTCACCGCCGGTGAGATGATCCGCGTCCGCGTCTCTGTGTCTTTTCGTTTCGGAATCGATGGCTGCTAATAACGCCCTTGACGCATGTAGCGCGGGGCCAAACACATCGTGTGCCCACGACGATTGAGCCAACACGTCGTCGCCCAAACGAAGCCCTCTGTGCGTCGCTGTGGAGTCCAGGAAAAACAACCGCCACCCGAAAACCCGCTCCAAACGTTTGCACCGCCGCAGTTGGCGCCGCGCTAAGCGACACGTGTCGTGCTTCATCGCCTCCGTGGCGGTGAGACACAGGGTATCGAGTGTGTCAGTGTCAACAGTGTCCGTGTTTCCATGACTGTTTACTCCTACATCCGTTGAGTTATTACCCCCTGACAAATCGAAGCCTTTTGCCTTCAAGTACTCTGCCCACTCGTGGAACCCTATTGATTGTTGTGCGCCGCGCGATTGATTGTCCGAGGTCATCGCCGCCGCCGCCAACTCAAGCTCACGCACCAGTCCATCTTTGACCATGGCATCCACGCGTCTATGGAGCGCCATATCAAGCTCATCCTCGTCCGCTTTCATGGCGAAGAACAAACAACGGTATCGCATCATAGTATCATTTTCGTTTCCCAAAGCGCGCGTGTTCGCCGCTTCTTTTTTCTGCTTAGCGAACACTACACTCGCCGGCGTACCGGTTGTGTCGTAAATCTCCAGGTATCGGCGAACTCTTCTGGTGTTATTCGGGTGTATTTTATTTGCGGACGTGGGGTCCACTAAACGTAGCCGGGCGTGCGCCAAGAGCGGGTCCGGAAGACTGATTTCAGCGGACGTCGAGAGTATAGCGGAAGACGCAACACGCTCGGCGTTTATTTCCTTGTCGCCGTCGTCGTCAATCGCCTCGTCCATTTCCCCAAGGCTGGTCTCACCTTGGTCGTCCAGCAACGCCCTCGATACCAGCGCGCGTAGGTAGTAGTCACTCCCGCCGACTAGCAAAGGAACCTTGCCCCGGCGTAGGATGTCTTCCACTATTGGCAGCGCTTTGTCTCGAAATTCCCGAACCGTGAATTCTGAATCTTGGGCGGTACCGGGGTGCACGACCCCGAGCATGTGGTGTGGCACGCCCTGTTGTTCGTCTTCAGGAATCTGCGCAGTGGCGATAGGAAGCCCGGCGTACACCTGCATGGCGTCGCAGTTCACAACCTCGCCGCCCAACGCGAGGGCTAACTCAACCGCGAGCTTGGATTTCCCAGCGCCCGTCTGCCCGAGGACACACAGCACTTTTCCCAGAGGAACTCCCGCCGCATCTGCTTCTGCATGGCCTTCATCTGCCTCGCCCTCCCCGGCGAACGACACTACCCTGCCGCCACTCCAAAGCACCACCATCCGGCCGGCGCCTTTTTGAAACCCAGCTGCACGTCACAGAATGACAGAAGCCGAAGGGTCGCAGCCCTTAGCCTCCTCGTGAGGAGTGACTGAAAATCCTCGGAACTGGAAACGCTTCCGGAGTTTTAAATGCAGTTAGATGGACAAGATGTGCGTTCGCGTTCCATTCCACGCACGCGCTCGGAGCGCGCGCGACACGCGTTTAGGCCTACGGGTTGCAGGCGAATGCGCATCGCATACGTTACCGTTTCAACACATACTGTACATACCGCATACGCTCGATGCCTTTCGTGCCTTCTTCCAAAAAACCCGCCGACGTCGTGGGAGGTGACGAGGCGGGTTCGGGCGATGCGCGTTCGGTGCTACACGAGGGCCAGGACGTTACTTCCGAAGCTGGGTCCAACTCACAAACCTCTGGATCAATCGGACGAGGGGACACACCAGCCGGGGCGGATGAAAACCAATCATCCGACGATGACAGCGACTCGAGGGTGTCCGAGACAAACCCGGGCGATGAGATTGACAAGGAAACAAGTGGCAATTCAAAAAAGACCTCGTTGGTGTCTCGCGTCGTGCGTCGCATCGCATCCACCGCTGTTTCAATCACGAAGACAACAGTAGCCACCATAGGCACGAGCCGCATAATGGGCAAGGTTCTCGACAAAACAATCACCGATGAGGTGTGCGTTCCGTTTATAGTGCACGGCGGCGGCGCGTTGACGAGGGAATTGTTGCAAAAGTGTCCGTCGTTGATTTCTGGAACGTACACACCCCCCAACTGGGCGCGCAACTGCCACACGCAGACGCTGGTTGGTTTTTGCCGGATGTTCACGTTGTTTTTGAATTACTCACGACAGATGGTGCGGTGCGAAGACGGCGGGCAGGTCGCGCTTGACTGGCTGGTGTCCAGTAGGTCCGGCAACAAAGCTGGAATTTCAGGTTCCGGTATGTTCGCTCCGAAGCTGTTTCGCAACAGCGAGAATACAAATCCAGAAACCGTGAGTGCGGATACGATTCCGGATGCGAGTACGTTACCGCTGGACGCGCCTGTTTTCATCATGCTGCACGGCATCAACGGCGGATCGCACGAAGGACCTACGAAATGGGCGGTCGCGACCGCGGCTACGAGGGGGTGGCGGTGCGTGGCGCTGAACCTACGCGGGTGCGGCGGCGCCGAGCTCAGTTCGCCGAAAGTGTACTGCGCCGCCAGTAGCACGGACGTGCGCGCCGCCGTCGATGCCTGTCACAGTTTATACTCAGCAGCGCCCATTTTGCTGTCCGCCTACTCTCTAGGCACGTACGTCGTCGGGACGTACCTCGCGGAGGAAGACAGCAAACCTGGAGGCGCAGCGAGACGCAACGTCGTGGGCGCTGTACTCACCTCATGCCCTATGGAGCCCCATTCTTCCTACGCTGGCTTAAGCGACCCCGACAAGCCCACCGGCCTCATGTACAACGGCGCGATCGCGGCGAAGTTACGCGAGTACTTCTTCAAGCACGAAAACGCAGTGCAGGAGCACCCTGAGGTGGACGCCAAGCTTTTAAACATCAAAGCCATGCGGACTGTTGTTGATTTCGAAAAAGCCGTGATCTGCATCACGCACGGGTTCAAAAACGTGGACGAGTACTACGAGTACTTTTCGCCGGCGAGGATCATTCCAAGTATAAGGACGCCAACTTTATATGTGGTGGCTACGGATGACCCATTCCTGGGTGAATTAGAAGGGGTGACAGAGAGCATTCGCGGGTCGAAATTCGTGTCTTTAGCCCACGTCAAAAGAGGCGGGCACGTCGCGTTCCTGGAGAAGGGCGTCGGGGTGTTCGGGCAGTGCTGGACGGACAAAGTCACGGGTGAGTTTTTACAGGGCGTGTTGGAACCGAGGTCGCAAGAAGCGGAAGCCGCGGCGTTATCCGCCGGCGCACCTACCACGATAATAGCGCGCGATAACCAGATAAATAACAAAAGAATCGTCGCACGGACGAGCTTTGCGAATATTGGGGAAGAGGATGAGGAGGACGAACCCGAAACGCGATTCAACGCCAAGTTATGAGAGAAAATATAAAAATTATCCGTCGCCGCGCAGATGGCTGGAAAACACGACCGAATCGTAATACTCGGAGCATACGACGTCATATCCACACGCGTGCAGCGAGTAGAAAGCGTCGTTAGGTGTAGCGCCTTATAGGTTGTATTGTCATTTATTGTCTATTACTTTCTTCGCGTACGTAGATGCGCAGATGGCTCGAGCACGTCAAAAGCCAACGTTCTTGAGTTATGACTCTCGTTTTTTCCCGATGCGTTCATTTTCTCAAACTGCAACCCTCGAATCCGATCGCAATTTCACAACAGGGGCGCGCTACGGCCGGCACGCAGGGAGTGCGCGTGCTACGCGTTACGGCGGCGCGTGGGGCAATTAGTGGATACGGTCGGGAAGAAAAAACAGGCGCGGCAGATATCTTTTTCCGTGGAAGCGCGCGTTTGGAGAGCCGCCCGCGTGGAGGGCATTGAGGTGAAAACTCGAGTTGTTGGATTGCAGTGGCGAATCCACAGTAGTTAGCTCGCGGGCACCTCGATCGCAGCGGCGTCGGGGCTGCGCGTGACCGGAACCACTCGAGGGGCGATCCTCACATCCGGAGCACGATGCGCCGCGAACGTACCCCGCGAGACGATGACGAGGACGAGCCAGATGTGAGCCTGCGTGACCGCATGACACGCCTGGACGGCGAGCTCGTTGAGGCGCGAGAAGTGCTGGAGCGCGTCGCACCAGGCGAGCCTCGTTTGCAGGCACCGGCGACAGTCGCGGAGGCTTTCGCACTGGACGACGCCGTGAAGGCTGCCAAGGCCCGGGAAAACGTACGTTGAGCACACACAGTCACGAAAACCAAAACACCCGCATCAACACGATCTACTCGACCGCGGTGGCGCGCGCGTCGACGCCGCGCGTGTCGCGCGCGCGACCCAAACACGCTTTATGCACTTTTCAGTTGAACAGCTCTGTTCCTCTTTCTTTTTTCTGACAAGAGCCCCTCCACCTTCTCTCGTCACCGCGTCCACTGCTGTCGTACTGCTATCGTACTGCACACGTCTCTCCTCTATACTCTACGCATCCACACCCTAACCCAAAAAAACAGAAACACAAGAAGGGTGCTGGCGACGACAAGGCGAAGGAAAAAGACGTCCCCGCGTGGTGGAAGTACGTCGACCCTTTTTTCCGCGAGTTGCACGCCAGCGACTTCCACGCCGTGCTCCCTTTCCGTAACTGGGACGACGACGGAGATTTGCAAATGCCTGGGTTCGGACGGCGGTATGACGCTGAATTCGATGACGGCTTACCCAAGCCGCCTGTGGTCGTGCCGCAGGTACACACGCAAATACCAGTCTCCATACCCACCGGCGCGGGGGTTGCAAACATTCATAACTCTTTGAAAACTGAAAACAAAATGAACGCGGTACCTCCGGGCGGTACGGCTCACGTGCCACACAGTTCCGTGCCTACTGGCGTGTCGCACCCGGTCGGGCCTGCGATCGGGTTCAGCCTAACCCCGCTGGTTCCGGTTCCGCAGGTGTTCGTTCCAGTTGCGCCGCACGGCGTGTCGATTGGGAACGACTTGTTGGACAAATTGACGTGCGATGAAGTCGCGAGCCTTTTCTCTCAACGGCTTTTGTTCGAAGACGAGGGACGGGCGCGGAAGAAAACGATTTCATCTGTTGCGGAGTGTTGTGGGTGCGACATCGTGGAGCTCGAGCAGTGGCTATCGCTGGGCCCAGCGAAAGAAAAGAACACGTCAGCAAATAATTCTACCAAGAAAAGCTCCTCCGTGCGCGAAGAAGGCGACGTGGCGGCTGGACTGCGTAAGTGGCTCGCGCACGATGCCGCCGACGCGGCGCTGTCGGCGCGTGACTCGAGAG
>TARA_B110000977_G_scaffold103700_1_pt1 | contig 12508 bp, 17 predicted proteins | sample TARA_B110000977 | Tara Oceans TARA_B110000977 (sample SAMEA4397798) | marine metagenome | biome: Polar Biome; feature: [SRF] surface water layer (ENVO:00010504); material: water (ENVO:00002006), including particulate matter (ENVO:01000060) such as... | depth 5 m | reverse complement strand
GCCGCAAACAAACAACAACTACATTGGGCAATTTATGGAGTCTCAAATTATTTAGGAGCTGAAGAAAACCTTCAAAGAAATGTCGAAGGATGAGGTAGCTGAGACTATTCATTCTTTAATGTCATTGCTAAGTAAGATTGAAGACAGAAAATTAAAGGGTGAACTTGAAGACCAAATTATTGCATTGTGTGACCAACTTAAATTTACTATGATTATAGATAGAGTTAACGAGAAAAAAGCTAATGAAAAATGATGAACACCTAGTTCAAAAAGCTATCTGTGAGTATTTAGATATGCGGAAGATTTTTTATTTTGCTATTCCGAATGGTGGTAAGCGCAGTAAATCTGAAGCTGGTAAGTTTAGAGCAGAAGGGGTGAAAAGTGGCATCCCCGACCTCTGTCTTCTCATGTCAGGAATTGCATTTTTTTTAGAAGTCAAGAGACCAAAAACTGATAGCAACCCGGCTGGAAGGTTGACAGATAATCAAAAAATTATGATTGAAAAGTTAGAGGATGCTGGCTCAGATACTGCTGTGGTATATTGTGTAGCAGATGTCATTGGACAATTAATAGATTGGGGATTTAATGAAACAAAACGCAATAACTAAATCAGCTCGTCACAAAGCATGTACCTTTCGCTCTGATGTCTGTGACTCAGGTGTTAATAATGAGAACGTGGTATTCTGTCATGAAAACGTTTCAGGTGTTGGAATTAAAGCTAAAGATAGTCATGGTAATGACATAGGTTTTTACGGTTGTCATGCATGTCATGCGCTGTATGACACATTAGACCATCCATACTACAAGCCGCACTTTATTAAAGAGATGGCTCAGTTTGCTATAACTAGAACCAAGAGACAGTTAGTCAGGTCTTTATTGGTTGATGAGTATTATTCCGAGTCAGCTTCACCACCTAGAACTCCTTTTGACTAAATGAATACTTTTAAGGAGGATTTAGAAGACGGACACAATGCAGAACAAGATGTTCTAAAGTTATTACAGACCCAATATCCTAGTGCTGTTATCATTCCGGGTTACTGTAAAGAAATGGATATATACGTACCGGAGATACACAAACGTTATGAGGTTAAGAAAGATTTTAAGAGTAAGTACACAGGAAATTTAGTTGTAGAGATTGCAATGTATGGTAAGCCTTCAGCGTTAATAACGAGTCAGGCTGAGACATGGGTTTTTGTTACACATACTAAATATATTTTTATAGCAAGAGATAGAATTAAAGATTGCATCATAGAAAACAACTTACAATTTAAGACGTTTGTTGGTAATGGGGATACTGAGGCAAAAGATGCGTATCTAATTAAAGAGGATTTATTATTACCTTATTCTTACAAAATTTTAAATTATGAGTGAGCGCAATCTTCCCCTTTCGAGTCTAATATGCGATAGAAAGGCGAGGGAGTCGGGGGTTTGGTAGCTGACCTGTAAAGAAACTACCATTAATTTAAGGCAAACGTATGAATGAGACATTAACTAGAATATTAAAGAGAGACAAACCTAAAGCTGATATAGTAGAGGGCATGACTAGAAGTTTCTTTAAGAATACTAGTGAAGATGAAGCTGTCATAACTATTAAAGCACACAAGATGACCCGGAGCTTACAACAAAATAAATTGTATCACAGTATTGTAGACCAAATAAGAATGGAGACTGGTAACACTAAAGATGCTATAAAGGTACATTGCCAGTCAGAATTTCTTGAGACTAGAATTGAAGAAGTTGCTAAGAAGCAAAGACTGGTGTTAAAATCGACAACAGAACTTAATACAAAAGAGATGTCTATTTTTTTAGATGATGTTATAGCTTGGGTTGAGAATGATTTAGTAATCACACTTAATCTTCCTGATAATTGGAGAGAGTTAGTTGGATAATAAATTTGACATAGATGGCAATGAATTTGACATAGACGGCGAAACAGAAATGGAAATATCAGACACAACTGTATTACCTTATTTGTATATTGCCTTGCTTGAGTATTGCTCTGAGATGACAGGTGATTCAATAAAAGATATAGATAAACATATAGCAAGGACAGTTGGATTGTATGGCACAACTGGTGCTAATTTTCCGAGAGGAGACAAACTAAATGGCTAGACCAAGTAAATATAATGCCACAATACTAGAGAAGGCTGAACACTACATAATTAACTATATTAAGTACGGTGACCAAATACCTATGATTGATGGATTGGCTTTAGAACTAGGCATTCACAGGGATACAGTCAACGATTGGGAGAAAAAATATCCTGAGTTTTCCGACATCGTAAGAACTTTAATGACACATCAAGGCAGAAAGCTTATGAATGGCTCACTTAGTGGAGAGTTCAGAGAGAGGACTGCAACTCTAGCATTAAGCTCAAATCATGGCTTAGTTGCTAAGACACAAACAGATATAACATCGAGTGACGAGACTATGAAACCGCCAACTATTATTCAATTAGTAGCTAAGGTTAATGAGTAAGGTAGCTGTAGTAGAAGAAGAAGTAGTTAAACAAGAGATAGAACTCCCACCTAAACTCGTGCCAGTCTTTGAAGGTGAGGCAAGAATTAGAGCCAGCTATGGTTCAAGAGGTTCAGGTAAGACAAGAAGCTTTGCATTAATGAGCGCTGTCTTTGGTTATCGTTGGGGTAGTTCAGGCATTAGTGGCACAATACTGTGTGGACGTGAGTTTATGAACTCGCTTACTGAATCATCCCTAGAAGAAATTAAAGCGGCTATTAGGTCAATTCCTTGGCTTGAAGATTACTATGAGATAGGTGACAAATACATCAAGAGCCATGACGGACGGATTACATACACGTTTGCTGGTCTTAGACGTTCACTAGACTCAATCAAATCAAAGTCTCGCATCCTATTAGCTTGGGTAGATGAAGCAGAAAATGTAAGTGGTAGAGCTTGGGATGTCTTACTACCCAGTATTCGAGAAGAAGATAAATCTGTAGGTTTTAGCTCAGAGGTATGGGTAACGTGGAATCCGGAGTCAAAGTATTCAGCTACTCATGAAAGATTTAGAGCATCCTTTCCTAGCAACTGTAAGATAGTCCAGTTAAATTACACAGACAATCCATGGTTTCCAAAAGTATTAGATGACCAACGAATAGAAGACAAAGAGAAAAGACCGGATATGTATGAGCATATTTGGGAGGGCGGTTTCTTAGTATATTCAGAAGGCAGTTACTACAGCTCAGAGATGAGAAGAGCCAAAGATGAAGACAGAATTGGTAAGGTTAGATATGACAGAGCCAAAGGAGTAGTCACAAGCTGGGATTTAGGTATTGGAGATAGCACGTCAATCGTATTCTCACAGTTTATTGGTACTGAGATTCACATCATTGATTACTATGAAGCTTCAGGTGCTGGACTAGAACATTACGCTAAGGTGTTACAAGATAAAGGATACGTTTACGACCAGCATGTATTCCCACATGACGTAAGAGTTAGAGAGCTTGGAACAGGTAAGAGTCGTATCGAGACATTAGAATCATTAGGCATTAGAGATATAGAGATAGCACCTTCATTGTTAATAGATGATGGCATACAAAAAGTTAGAGAGATGTTAGACAAGTGTTTCTTTGATGAGACAAAGTGTGAGAAGCTGATAGATGCTCTGTTAAATTACTCACGCGATTGGGATGACAATGGTAAAACGTGGAGAATGAGACCAAGGCACGATTGGAGTTCACATGCGGCAGATTCAATGAGGTATCTTGCTATTGGATACACGCCATACAATGAGTCTTGGGATAAACCTATTAGAAGAAATTTACAGGGAATAGTTTAATGGCTGGATTGTTAGACGAATTTAAAGATGGTTTAAGTGAAACCTTATCTGCTGGATGGGATGGTATATCAGACTTTGCTGGTGGAATATTAGAATTTGCTACTACTGTTAATCCTGAAAGACAAGCGGAGTATGATAAATCTAGAGCAGACTTAGAAGCTTTAAGACGCACACTACCACAACATGCTTGGAGATTTAAAGAACCATCAACCAATCCAAACAAAGTAGAACGTTTCTTTGAAAGAATGCCAACAGCATTGGCTGGTGTGATGGATGAAACTGCAAATGTAATTTCTACACCTGAACATATGATAAAGGGTGCAATTGATTTAACAACCGGTGGTGTGCTTAACGCATTCGGAGCAGAAACAATTGGTGAAGAACAACGTGCAGTAGCTGATGCATTTGGTGGCACAATTAAAGACTTGTTTGAAGATTTCGATAGCTTTACTAATGGAGTTGCAAATAACCCTGATATAGTATTGTCTATCTTGCTTGGTGGTGGAGTAGGTGCGGCAAAGTTAGCTCAACTTGCTAAAAACCCAGCACTTAAACCAGCAGTTAGAAATACATTAGTTAGTCTACTAGGTGAAGACCCTATGGATTCAATCATGTCAGGTGTGTTGAAATCAAATCTTAATCCCGGCTTGGCTAAGTTAGGTGAAAGCAAGATACCAGTCATTACTTACCAAGGCACAAACACAGGTGCTAGATATACTAAATTAGACATGGACAAGGTTGGTAGTAACTCAGGCACTAAGGTTCAAGGTCATGGGTTATATGTTGCAGAGAACAAAGACACAGGTAAAAGATTTGCAAGACATGACAATGACATGATGACAAATGCAAAACTAATGTCTGAAATGAAAAGCAACAGTCCGATAGAAACTAGAATATGGGATGACTTATCGTATGGTGTTTATCCTGACACAATTAGAAAAGAGATAATGAAAGACTTAGAAGGTAATCCGGAAGGTATGGCACAGGCTAACAAAATCTTATCTGATGTAGAGCTTGAGTTTGATACTGCCTTAAACCAATTGTATGAAATAGATTTAAGTGATGAAGCTGTAGCGTCTATGATTCGTAGAGAGTTGCCTTTAACAAAACAACCTGACATAGTGCAAGACTTAATGCGAAAGAATAACATGAGTGACACATCAACTGGTAAAGACTTTTATGAATCGTTAACAGAACAATTTGCTGATGAAGTAGGTGGTTTTGGTGCTGAACGAGCGGCGTCTGCTTATCTAAATGACAATGGCGTACCGGGTATGAAATTCTTAGATGAGCTTGGTAACTCTGCCGCTAAGTATGCTGGCAAACCTGACCCACGAGCCTCTAACTATGTCTTATACAACTCTGACATTACTAAAGTATTAAAAAGACAAGACATAGACATAACTAAAAACACAGGTGACAGAATAACTATTGGCTCTACACTTGGTGAGACTATAGATGACCGGTTTGCTACTAGGAAATCAGACAAAGACAAAATTAATCAAGGACTCATGGATGTTCAGATAGAAACTATGGATAACAGTTTGATATATACTCCTGAATTAGACATAAGAGATTTAGAAGGCTATCCAATTGTAGGAACTATGGTTGACAATACAGCCGGTGGTGACATAATGACTAGTGTAAACGGACATAGTATTATTGGTGTAGATGGCAAAGGTGTAAAGAGAGAAGCTGGTAGTGATTATCCGTTTATTGAAGAGAACGTTGACAGAGGTTATTTGTGGGCGTCAGCAACAGATGCAGTAAACAAAATAGTTAAACAAGCTGGAGAAGCTAAACAGTTGTATAAGAAAGACCCATTGTTAATGCCTTTTAGTATGTCACCAACAGGTATGGATTTTAGTCAACAACTTACCAAAACAATGCTTAACTCTGCTATAAACGGATTAGACGCAAAACAACTTAAAGTATTAGATGACCTTATAAAAACTACATCAAAAGAGAGTGTTAAAAATTCAAAAGGTCAGTTTTATATACGTCAAATTAACAAGGAATGGAAAGGTTCTAAATCTGATAATCCATTAGAAGGAACTACAGGTAGTGAGCGAAAAGAGATAGCACGTATCATTGATGTAAACTTTAGAGATACAAGTGGTAAGTTAGTTAAAGGAGATGCTAATGGAGTCTTATCATATCCTACAGCAAGACTAGCTAATGCAGACCCTAGACAATTAAATAAAAAACAAGGCACATTGCAAACTGTTGGAGTTATGGATATGCAAAATAGTGTAGCTGGTAAAAGAAGTCATTCATCTTACGATGAAACGTTAATGGGAGGCGGTGTTGGAATATTAAATCCTAAACAACGTGAGCTTAGTATCTTAGATTTAGTAGACAATACAAAAGCAGATGGTTCTCCTATGACAGCCGCTAACATGACTGATGCTGATATGAGAAAGTTAACAATGCAAAGTCCTCCTATTGGTTTACTGACACATGAAAGGTTAATGGCTTTAGAGAAAAAGGGATTACTAGATTAATTGATAACATATAAAAGAGATGATATACTTACGCTTAATTAGACAGGAGACATCATGGGCGATTTAACGTACCAACAAATACTAGAGATGTTAAAAGGACAATATGCTGGCATGGATAGAAGCGGTGTAATGGATGGGTCTGTGGGTTCTAGAGGTGTAGATACTCCAGCAAAACGTGAAGAATTAGCATTTGATTCTGATAATGGCGTAATGGATTTAGCTACTAACTATAAAAACACCAACGCTACACAAGCTGACTACGATACTAAGATGTCTTACATAGATAGCGCTCCAGCATTAGGTGGATTAGATAAAATGAGAGCTTTACAGAATATAGATTCTAGTAACCTTGGTTTTTTAAGTGATAGTGAATTAGGTGCTGGTGTTAGAGGTTTTGATACTCCAGCCGCAAGAGAAGGTGCAATAGCGGAATCAGAATTCTTAAAGAATAGTTTTGCTGGTACTGGTATGCCTAACTTAGATGCTGTAGCAGTTGACCCTGACAAATTTAATAACCAATATAACAATCTTACTAGCATAGAAAAATCAAACGTAGATGAAATAATGGCTAACATGACTGAAGACGAAAAAAGAATTTTTGCTTTAGGAATTACAGACGCACCATTAAGTGGCTTTCAAGTACAAGATGAAGCTTATGACTTTTTTACTAGATAAGGAGACTATATGGCTCTAACTAATTACACAGGACTCAAAGCTTCTATTGCTGACTTCTTAAACAGAGATGACCTTACGTCTGTCATACCTGACTTTGTTGCATTAGCAGAAGCTCAGATTAACAGAGACATACGTCATTGGAAGATGGAAGCACGTTCAAGTGGACAACAATCAGCCGCAGATGAATACATGCAGATACCAGCAGATTGGGTAGAAACAATTAGATTACATTTAACAGGCACAGGAACTTCAGTAGTTAACCTAGTGTCTAGAGATTCAATGGCAGATAAACGCGAAGCGCAAGAGAATGCCGCCGGCACACCAAGAATGTACACACACGCGAATGGGCAGTTTCAGTTATACCCAACGCCATCAAACGACACAGATTTTGAGTTGCTTTATTATCAGAAGATACCTTCGTTAATAACCAACACAGATAACTGGCTCTTACTAGAAGCGCCTGATGTATACCTCTATGGAGCGTTATTACATTCAGCACCGTATCTAGCGGAAGATGCACGAGTAGCTATATGGGCGCAGATGTATTCTGCGGCAGTACAGCGTTTAAACCAAGTCTCTGAGGATGCTATGTTTAGCGGTTCAGGGTTAACACTTAAAGTGAGGGGATTAGTATGAGTTTTACAAACTTTTTAGAAACGGAAATTTTAGACCACGTATTTGCTGGAGCGGCTTACACAGCACCTTCTCAGCATTACTTAGGATTGTTTACAGCCGCACCGGGAGAAGCTGGTGGAGGTACTGAGTTGTCAGGTAGTGCTTATGCAAGACAAACAGTTGACTTTGCAACGTCAGGTGCAACAACATCTAATGATGCGGCTATTGAATTTCCTACAGCAACAGGTTCATGGGGAACAGTAACTCACGTTGGTGTGTTTGATGCGGTATCGTCAGGTAACTTAATGGCTTATGCGACTTTATCGTCAAGTAAAGCTATTGCTACTGGTGATGTATTCCGTGTGCCAACTGGTGACTTAGATATAACATTGAACTAATCTAACGATTAGGCTGACGTGGCAACTTTAAATGTTACTGCTTATTCGTATGGCACGAGTACGTATGGTTCACATGAATTTGGTGAAGACTCACTACCGATAGCAATATCGGCAAGTGCTAGTGTTACTGGAGCGTGTGAGCGTATACAACAATCTGAATTACTTGTAAGTGCAACGTCAGGTGTTGCTTCGATAGGTGGTTTTACTGCGGCGGCTGATGCAATTGTAAGTGTAACTTCGGCTACTACTTGTAGTGGTCAGGTAGTTGGTGAGCGTAGTGCTACAGTATCGGTTGCTTCTACAGTAACACAGACTGGTAATGCTACATTTGCTTCAGGCGGTACGGTTACAGTAACAGTATCTTCAGGTGTAACTGCGGCTGGTGAGAAGTTTATACTTGAAGAAACAGATGCACAAGGCTATGGTAGTTATCTGTATGGTGTAAGTGTTTACGATTTATCTAACCTACAGACAATAATATCAGCTACATCTACTGTTGCATGTTCAGCCGAGAAGATTAATGTTGGTAGTGCTACATTAGATGGCACAGCTACTGTTAGTGCATTAGCTAGAAGAGTTGCTCTAGGTTCAGTTCTAATAAATGGTACGTCAGTTACTGTAGCTACAAGTACAGGCAACGGTACAAGAGTTAGAACAAGTGCCGCACCTATAACAGTAGAGTCTACAGTTGTACCAGCCTCTACAATAGTAAGGGTTAGAGAGAGTAGTGCAAACCCAAGTGCAACAGCAAGTCTTACTTGTGATGGTGTGTTTATGGTCAATGGCGCGGCTACAGTTAGTCCTACAGCGACAATTGCGGCTATATGTAATCGAGTAAGATTCGGTTCAGGTACGCCAACTGCTAACGCTAGTATTACTGTATTAGGCTTTGCCACGAGAGGTGGTATCGCATCGCTGACAGGAGCTTCAACAATAGTTGCAGACTCCGAAAGAATACAACAGCCTTATGCTACTATACAACCTGAAACAGTATTTACTGCAACGTGTAATAGAGTACAAAGCACTTCAGGTGCATTAAGTGCAACGTCAGGAACTGCTACAATAGGCAGAGAGAAATGGGAATTAATTGTTAATAACACTAACACTTGGACACAGATAGCGGCTTAATATTATGTTGATACCACTACAATTACCACCCGGAGTTCATGCAAACGGAACAGAGTTTGAGTCTTCTAACAGATGGCGTGAAGCTAGTCTAGTTAGATGGCACGATGGTTCAATGAGACCAGTAGGTGGATGGACAGTAAGAAAATCTAGCGCATTTGCTTATGCACCTAGAGCAATGATTTCATATTTAGACAACGATAGTGACGAACATATGGCGGCTGGAACATATGAAAAGTTATATTATGTGAACCCGGCACTAACAGTAACTGACATAACACCATCTTCAGGATTTACTTCAGGCTCTTTAAATGGCGCACTTAATTTAGGTTATGGTGGCGGATTTATGGGTTCAACAAATTATGGTCGAGCGCCAACAAGTTCAGGAGTTTATGCAGAAGCAACTACTTGGTCATTAGATACGTGGGGAGAATATCTTCTAGGCGTGTCTTCAACGGATGGTAAGTTATTAGAGTGGCAAGGTAATCCTAGTGCAAACGCGGCAACAGTTGCGAATGCTCCGGTAGACAACCTAGCTATGGTAGTCACAGAAGAAAGGTTTGTATTTTGTTTAGGAGCTGGTGGTAATCCACGTAAGGTTGCATGGTCTGATAAAGAAAATAATACTTCTTGGACAGCCGCCGCAACAAACGAGGCTGGTGACATGGAGCTTCAGACTAATGGACAGATTATGTGTGGCGTTAGAATGAGAGGCGCAACGTTAATCTTGACAAGTGAAGATGCACACTTAGCTACTTACTCAGGAGCGCCATTTGTATATGGATTTCAGAGAGTAGGTACAGCATGTGGCATAGCCTCAAGGAAAGCCGCAGTAGCAATTGATGAGGGCGCATTTTGGATGGGTAAGAAAGGCTTCTACACATTTAATGGTTCTACTGCTACCGAAATTTCTTGTGAAGTAGCTGACTATGTGTTTGATGATTTAAACCCTTCACAGGTAAGTAAAGTGTATGCAGTACATAACTCACAGTTTGGAGAGATATGGTGGTTCTATCCTTCAGCAAGTGCAAATGAAAACGACAGATACGTTACCCTTGACTATAAAGAAGGTCATTGGGCAACAGGCGTTATAGACAGAACTGCTGGTGTTGACCAAGGAATATTTGTTAATCCAATATGGGCAGATGCAAGTGGTAATCTTTACAATCAAGAGACTGGATACACACATGGCTCAGTTAAGCCTTATGCTGAATCAGGCTCTATTAGTCTAGGCAATGGTGATACTATTATGAAAGTAAGTAAGCTTATCCCTGACGAAAGAACTCAAGGTCAAGTTGAAGTTACATTTAAAACTAGATTCCATCCTAATGACTCCGAAACATCTCATGGCGCTTATACATTAAGTAATCCAACAGATGTTAGATTTACAGGAAGACAGGTTAGGGTTAAAATACAAGGAACTGCAAACGATAATTGGCGGTCAGGGATTATGAGAATAGATGCTGTACCGGGTGGTAGACGATGAGTATTGCTACTCCGCCACCACCGTTAGGAGCAGACTGGAAACCTTGGGGAGAACGTATTAACGCTTTCCTTACAAGTACACGAAACAAATTACAGTTCAAAGACTCAGATTCTAGAGCTGTAGAAGATGGTATTTTGATGTGGGATGCCGCACAAGATTGTCCAGTAGTATCAAAGAATGGAGCTTGGATTAAGTTAAAATTAGACCCATGAATATACAAGAACAACTTATGGCTGGAAAGGATTGGATTATGTCTGCGCTTAATAAAGGCGGTGACACACATGACTTTAAAGATATTGTAGATGGTGTGTTAAGTGGACACATGCAACTATGGATGGGGTCAAACGGTTGTGCAGTCACAGAGATTGTAGTGTATCCTAACAAAAAAGTGCTACACGTATTCTTAGCCGGTGGAGATAAAGGCTACGGAATTAAACAGATTACAGACATGCATGATAGTGCAATGGAATGGGGAAAATTACAAGGCTGTGACGGAATGTCAATAGCCGGTAGGAAAGGATGGAAACGTGTTCTTGAATCTAAAGGATGGAAAGAACAACTTACAATATTAGCAAAGGAGTTTTGACATGAGTTCAGGTGGCGGCGGTAAAGGTGGTGGAAAGAAAACAACTACAGAGACAACAGTACCTGAATGGGTAAGAGCGCCAGCAGATAGAAATCTGCAACGTGCAGAAGCTCTCCAACAAATTGAGTACATGCCATACTATGGCGCACAAGTTGCGGCATTTAATGACAATCAAGCGGCGGCATTTCAAAACAATAATGATGCGGCTTCAGCTTTTGGTTTACTCGCTCCTACAGATGCAATGAGTAGTATGCCAACTCCAACTACATACGCTAATGGTATGAAAGGTTACAGCTCTATTCCATTGTACGACCAAGCTATGAAAGAATTAACAGCTTCAAATCCTGACAATATGGATGCCTACAGTAAACTATTTGGTAATGCAGTACCAGCAAATACACCTCAATACGCTGGACGTAGTGGTGGTGGTGGCGGAGGTGGAGGAGTTGCTCCTAGAGGTGGAAGAGATTTAACTTACGCTGAAACTATGGCACAAACATACGCAAATACCAAAGTTGGTGAAGATGCTAGTGGTAAATCAATCTATGGATATACTGGACAAGGTGATGCCGGAGGCAGAGCTGGTGTTATGGATATTGGAGCGCCTAAATACAATTACAACGTTCAGGCAACAACCGCACCTAAACCATCCAAGTATGCTTCACAAAAAACTTATAAGAGCAAAGGTGGTACATACAAAAATCCAAATAATCAATCTTACGGAGGTCGGTAATGGCTGGACAAGTACCCGGAGGTCAGCAAAGACCTAATATAGCACCACCAGCACCCGGAGTACAACCTCGCGGTTTTACACAGGCTTTACCTAGACCCGGAGTACCACCAGCACCCGGAGTACAACCTCGCGGAGGTCTGGGAAGATATGTAGGAAACCCTAATCATATTGCTCAACAACAAGCAGTTCAAAACCCGAATCATCCTATGTATGTGCCACCAAAAGGTGGTATTGCTCCAGTACCTACTAACATTAACAGCCTAGCGGCTCAAGGCATACAAGCGGCTGGATTAGGAACTGCGGCTGGAATGGCATATACGCCTAGTCAGGTTGGAGTAGCCGGAACAAGCGCTTCAGTTAATCCAACAAATGTTGCTGGCTCAAATGTAAACGCAATGAACGTTGCTGGTTCGAGTGTTAATCCAGCTTTAAATAATGTGACTGGCTCAAATGTTAATACGAATTATTTGGGTAGTAATGTAACTCCTACGAATGTTAGTGGTACAAATGTAAATGCCGCACTAAACAATGTTGCTGGCTCTAATGTTGCTGGCTCTAATATAGCGGCTCAACAAGTAGGACAGCA
>TARA_B110000977_G_scaffold175240_2_pt1 | contig 12517 bp, 8 predicted proteins | sample TARA_B110000977 | Tara Oceans TARA_B110000977 (sample SAMEA4397798) | marine metagenome | biome: Polar Biome; feature: [SRF] surface water layer (ENVO:00010504); material: water (ENVO:00002006), including particulate matter (ENVO:01000060) such as... | depth 5 m | reverse complement strand
TGGAAAATGTTGGAGACTTCCGGGTCCACGCGCAGAGGCGCCTCGGATGGGTGGTCTTCAAAGGCTTCGGATGTACGGACGTGGCGTAGCGTGTTAAAGACGGCGTACGATGGGGAGGAGGGGGAGGGGGAGAAGTAGTAGAGTTCGTGAACGGAAAAGCGTTCACATAGATAGGGTAAAGTGACTTAAGAATTATTCCCCAAAAGTCCAAAACTCAGGTTTGCTGACAGCCTCTCAACGCTCTCGCGGGAACCGACGTGGACGATTTGCCATTTTCGATGCGACAGAGCTCATCACTTGTGCAGACACGACCGTCCCTACCATCCACAGTTTGGGTGCCCGCGCTTCCCTCCGCGCTTCACCGCGGACGCTGACCTCAAGCCGCGTCGCGCGCCTCCCCAGCCGGGATGATGGCGACGCTGGCGCGCGCGTTCGCGACGGTGCCGTCGGACCGCCTTTTGGCGCCGACGTCCACGTCGTCCCGAGGCGCGCGTGTTCCGGTTCGGTGCGCCGGGCATGCCACCGGTGCCGGGGTTGACAGCAAGCGTTTTGGCATCGCGAATGGTGACAAAGTGCGCGGTGAGACCCGCCAAACACGTGCGTCGGATACCCCCACACCCAACGCGGGCAGCGATGCGCCAAACAAAAAGAAGCGACGGAACAAAAATCGTCGACGAGGCCCTAAGAAGAGTGACATGGAAGACGTCGACACTTCCGTGGCGCCCAGACGGCCTCCCTCTGCAGCGGCGGTGGCCCTCGCAACGGCTGCGTCTGCGGACGGAGGCACCGCCGTCGCGCAGTTCATGGGAACCTTCGACGAAGCGGATGGCGGGTCTGACATTTTTGGAAACATTGGAGCAGGGATGTCGTCTAGCATTTCTGACTCGAACACGTCTCCTGAAACCGAGGAGGACCGGCGCATGCGCGCACTGGCACAGCAACCCGACCCGGACGCGGTGTTCATGGGAACCATGGACGACGACGATTTGACGTTTGACTTTTTTAGCGATAAAGGTAAAGGGTCGACAAAGACAAAGAAACAGATGGAGGTAATAGATCTCGCGCCGGCGCCCGCTCAGGGCCACTCCGATTTGCAATTCCTGTACGACGCGGAGACGATCGTATCGATCACGCACGGCTCAGGGGACATCTTCGGGTCTGACGGCTCCGGGGAAGAAACCGTCGGTTCGCACATAAAACCAGACGTGAACGCCCCCGAGGTCGTTGGCCGGTGCAACGACGTGATCCGGAAGTGCAAATCCATGGACGACGTGTTAGCAATAGTCCAGGAAATGACAACCGCCGGCGTGGTCCCAGTGGAGTCCACGTACGTGGCGATCATGTTGGTGTGCCGGGACACGGCGGTGGGGCCAGGCAGGGCGCTGGAGGTGTACGACGCCATGAAGTTAGTTGGAGTTATGCCAACCACGCGGTCGTTTGACCTCGCGATGACGTGCTGCATCCGGGCGCGGCGCCCGGAGGACGCGCTGCGGTTGAAATCGGACGCGGAGACACACAACATCAACCTCCACCCACGAACCTTCACCGCACTTATAAAGCTCATCTCCGAGTGCGATTTCGGAAAGAAACGCGGACCCAAAGCGCGGCTAATCAAAACTTGTAAGTTGTTTGAAGAGATGCTGAGTAGCGGTGAAAACTCGCAAAACGCGCAACCCCCCCCCGCGGCGTTCAACGTTTTGATCGTCGCCGCCGCAAAAGCCAGGCAACCCGACTTGGTCGCACGGACGTTCGAGGAGCTCGCTGTTGGTGGTATTTCGCCATCAAGGGAGACGTACGAAACGACGTTAGCCGCTGTGTCCGCGGGCGGCCTCGTGGATTTCGCGCTCGACGTTTTTTCGAAAATGCGAGCGGATGGCTTCGCGCCTCGAAAAACCACGTACAATTCGTTGCTAGAAGCGTGCGCTACTTGTCCGCAGCCACGAGTGGAACAGGCGTTTGAGATCTTTCACCGCATGAGCGAAGAGGGGAGGGTGGCGCCGAACGCGCGGACGTTCGCGTTGTTGATTGACGCCGCGACGCGAGCCGGGCTTCCGCGGTTCGCCTTCGACGCCTTCGACGCTATGCGCGCGGCTGGAGTAGATATTCCCTTGATGACGTACAACCGGTTAATCAGGGCGGCTGGGGGTGATGGTGACGGCACATCGGTGCAGGCGTTGGACCAATCTGGAGGCGTCCAAACCGCCAGAGCTCTACTGAATGAGATTCGCGATAAAACAGACCTTGAACCGGATTTGTACACCTACGGCTCGGTTTTAGGAACGTGCGCTGCGGCGGCGGCGGCGGGGGATTCAACCGCCGCGAACGTGGCGTGTCAAACCGCTGAGGAAATGCGAAACGCTGGCGTTCAACACAACCGCGCCACGCGCCACGCGCTTATTGCGGCATTAGGGCGAGCCGGGCGGTGGAGACAGGTCCTGGAGGAGTACGTACAGATGCGAGGGGTTGACACGGATCAAACTTTGGCTGCGGAACAACTGGCTGAGCTTGGCACCCCCGGCCGTGAAACCTTCGGCGTAGTGTTTGATGCGCTGTTGTCCTCGGGGGGGGCTGAGGCTGCTATTGCCGCGGTGGCGCTGGAACCTGGAGGGGGGGGGACGTTTATTCGAGGTCCAAGGGCGGCGTGTGCCCGAGCGGTGTTTCGCGACGGCATCGCCGCCGGTTTCTTCGACGACCCGAGGGTACGGTTGAGTGAAAGCGTCGACGAAGATGACACATCACCATTGCGCGTAAACCACGTCCATATGACCAGGTCAGAAGCGGTCGTCGCCACGCTGTTTCTATTAGAGACGTTTGCGGACACGGTTGGAGAGACTAATGCAGACACGAATGCAGACACTTCCAACAGAAACCTCCCATCCGGCTTGTACATCGGCGAGGGACCGGGTACGAAAGGCAACGCGCAGAGAAGGACGCTCGCGGTGGAGAACGTGTTGCGCGCGGCGTCCGTGCCGTGCGCGCCGGTGGAGGACCCGCACGCGTACGTCGTGGGGGTAACCAAGGAGGGGCTGCACACTTGGATCGCGCAAAGCGAGAGGTTTCAAGTGGTTGATTTGAATGATGCCGAGTTGCGCGTGAAGCTGGACAACTACGCGGAAGACACGAAGGTTACGTCGTCATGAGTAAGGATAGAGTAAGATTACGCATATAGGAAAGTCATTCGAGGTCAAAAATGCAATTATACTCCATAACAACTAAACCCCGTACGTTTGGCACATCTTAATCGCGGCGTCCAGGAACGCGACGACTTCGCGTCGTGCTTTCGGGCGTTCCACGACGCCTTGTAAAAGCTTAACTTCCTGCATCTTCTTCATGTTCTCGCGTAGGTTCTTCGCCGCGCTGGGGTCGGTGACTCGTCCGGAGTCAAGAATCGCCTTCATACCGCCAACCACGTCAGCCACGTTTCGCTTTAACTGCGAAACCTTGCAACTAGTGAACCGCACTTGGTGCCTGGATAAATAATGGGCCACAGAGTCGCTCGGTTTGCTAGTGTCTCCTATCAGGAGGTTTGCGCTGTGAACCTGCGAGGTTCCTGCACCACTTCCTGCACCGCCTCCTGCCGCACGGTCCACCATCAGAGAGACACCCGCGGCTGTATGTTTCGTATCCCCCACTGGAGTGTTTCTCTCAACCTTTGTTTCCTTCATGGGTAACGTGGTTTGGCAGTGCGGGCAGACTCGCGTGGGTGACCCGACCACCGCCGCGCACCCGTTGCACAGCTTCCTTCCCTTCCCCAACGGCGTACCTGCCGTATTGGCGTTTGCATTTCCGTATTTCTCCTTCCTCCCGGAACTGTCCGTTTTACTACTCAAACTACCGCTCCCCAGCGGGGTCCCGGGGAAGCCGCCGGGGAACGCGTCCACGGTATGCTTTTGAGAAGATACCGCGTCTGACTGCACACCCATAGAGTTACCAGTTTTACACATAGACCCGGTGTTCGTGTGAGCTGGTAAAGCTCCAGTGTGTACACCGACCCGCCCTTGGTTCAAGTCCTTCGCCAGTCTCTTTTCCCGCGCGCGTTTCGCGGCAACGTCCCTTTGTTCCTTTTGCGCTCGTTCGCGTTGTTGGCGCTCGGCGATTTCGCGTTTCATCACGTCTTCGCGCGTTTCTCGAGTTCGTCGGAGTTCCGGTTCGTTCCGTCTGGAAGCGATGAACGCATCCGTGAACATGTTTTTTTTCGCCTTCGGGGGCTTGTTGGAGTGCTGCTTTGAGTAATTACCCGCGGCGGCGGAACTGCCTAGTTTTATGACCGGTCGGTCGTACGTCGCGGAGAGAGTCGCGACGTGCGCACGCAAATCGCAAAGCCACTGGTTCCCCAACTGCGTCGCGAGATTCTTCACCGTCTCGTCGCTATGGGTTTTTAGTCGGGTGACTGTTTCGCGAATAGCGCTGGTCTCAAGCACGGCAAGACTGACGTACAGCCCCTGTAGCCCTCGAAGCGCTTTGATTAACTTCGCGGTGTTTGAATTACCCGCCGCGATCTTTTGCTTCTTGGAAAGTTTCCGCAAATCCGAGGAGGATTCAAAGTTGGTCAGCGACGCCAACTCGGAGGTTATTTTATCAAATTCGGTTTTTTCTTTCGAATCCATTGGCGAACGCACGTATGCCAAGGCAGATGTCCTTGCATCCGTCCACCTCACTTCCCGTTGGGCGAGGAAAACAACGTCCGTAGGAGGCTCCAAGTCATCCCCAGTGTGGTCGGAGGCGAAATAAAACGACGCGCGTTTGCGCTTCGCGTCAAAGTACCCCAGCGGGTCGATACCGCCCGGGGGGTTGTTTGCGTTACCGCCTCCAGCCTTACCGCCACCACCGCCACCACCTCCTCCTTTCTTCGGGGGATGCGACCCGAAACTCACCCCAAGGCCCACGCCCGATCCCGGGACGCACATCTCCCTGAGCCACCGGTTCACTCCTATCAAATTACCCGCGCTGAGCGGTGGTCCTTGATTGAACTCGCGGTCTTTCTGGTACACGTAGTGCCCATCTCGTGTGTCCCGCTCTTCCCCAATCACTGCGGGGATTTGGTGTCCATTCGAATCAATTAAATAAAACCGGATTCCCCGCCGGCCGTCGGGGAACACAAACTTTTCGGACGAGTGGTTGGCATATAAAGTATTGGATGACGTTGGGGTATTTGACTGCTGCACTTGACCGGTTCTTTTCCCGGGTTCACCCACCGCAGGGTCAAGTGTAGGATCAACGTCCATCAATGTGCTGCTCCGTGCGATGCCCTCCGCGACGATGCCGTCCAGCCACTCGAGGAGCACCTTCTTGCTGTCAGTTTTTAGTTTGCCGTGATTGGTGAAATTCGCCGCGTTTCGATATTTTACGCTAGTACCTGATTCCTCTCCAACCACGGCTAATACTTCCGTGTGTTTAGAGACACCGCCTTTGGTTAAGTATATCTTAACCCGCTTGTTGTCTATCTTGACCTCCCGGTAACTAACGAAATACGCGTCTTTGTCTTCCAAGGAAAGCTCGTCCTCGTCTTTCATTAGATGGACGGGGCGAGATCGAGAATCAGTAAAAAAAAAGCCTCTCTTTTCACCAGATTCGATCAATGGGTTTGTACGCCCTCAAGTCGTTCCAACTCGGATCAATACACCTTGAAACCAACCGTGTTGGGTTGCGATCCAATTACAAGTTGTGTCCGTCGTGTTGAACACCGGGTCGCGGATCGGGGCAGGACACAGAAAGGACAGCGGACCGCGCGGTCGATTCTGTCAATTCCGACGCCTGACGCGGAAAGTAAATGAAAACCGCGGGGAGCCGACTAGACCACAACCACGACAAAAGTCTTCGTCTCGTTTACCGGTTTAGGCGTGTCCGGCAACCGGGCGTCACTCCTCACGGCACCACAAAGTGACCCCTGTGAGGGCGTCACTGCGTCCTTTTGCTGTCCGTGAACGCAGAAGCGCGTCCGTGCCTTCCCACGACGCTCGCACACCGAGAACCACGCACGTACCGAAGGCGTTGACATTACGTTGTTGCTTTCGGCAAACGAACGAGTTGCGAAGGTGCGTGAAATGCAAACACGGACCACGACCGTGACCGGTGGTGTGGATTCCCCATCACCTGGCGCGGTGTACCGTCGTCCTCTGTTTCACGACCCACACGTCGTACCCCCATCGCGACGTCGCACATCTCGTCTCAGCATGACCGTATTCGTTCCACCGCCTCGAGTGTGGTCAACCTGCCCCGTTCGACTCTACCGACAGTTCGTTTTTCGTCGCATTCCGCTACGACCGTTAACCAACTCTTCCCATCGTCCCAGACCTCCTCGAGACTGCTTGAAGTTCAAACACACGCCATGGCCAACCCCCCCAAAGTCTCTGGGAAGCAAAAGTTGGGTCCCAATGGCTCACCGGTCAAAAGCACCGCCAGTACGTACCCTTGTCGATCGACGGTCAATGCTCGGTCAAAGTTAGCGAAGAAAAAAAAGTCTTCCCGAATCTTCGCGTCCCCACACACTCCTGACCCCTCACACCCTCTTCATCCGCAGTGGGCCGCAAGAAGATTCGCATTGAGAGAATCACGGACGAAAGGAACCGACAGGTGTGTATGATTATTGATTATGACATGACAGTGTTCCCAGACCCACCAGGTGGTCCCTCCCTTCCCCATTGCCAATCTGTCGAGCGACACCAGAGTCAACAAAAATCTAACTTTTCTTTCTCAATAAATCTCAGGTCACCTTCACCAAGCGCAAGAACGGGTTGATGAAGAAGGCTATGGAGCTAAGTGTGCTTTGCGACTGCCAGATAGCGCTGGTGATATTCAACTCGAACAACAAGCTGTTCCAGTATTCAAGCGGCGACATTAACACCGTTTTGAAGCGGTTCAAGGACGACCCCATCATTCCGCACGAAAAACGAACCAACAAGGATTTGTTCGCGCAGGTACGTTTTTTTTTCCCGTAAATTCCTGCTCGCCATTTAACACGTGTTTCGTGTACATCCTGACGGTTTCTAGTATGATCATGTGAGGGATTCCTCACCATCCCGATACGAAACAGAGTACGGACACGAGATACGAGCACCCAATACATCCGCCCGACTGTTTGCCATACAAAAGACTGACTTGTATTTCCAAATTCCTCAGCATTTCAAATCGCAACCCTCGAACCCGGAGATCAAGAATCCGATGGAGATGGAGGAGGAGGAGTACGAGACGGACGACGAGGAAGAGGAGGAGAGACACGTGGGACGGGAACACAACGGAGGTGGCAAAAAATCCACGAAACACGGCGCACCGAATCAGACTAAATACTCACACGGCGGCGTTTCCAAAAAACACCAGCACCAAAAGAAAATCAAAAAGCCTTCGTCACGGTGGACTTCTGAGCAGCCTGAAAACTCCGGAGGCTCTATGGATGAAGACGAGCTAGATGCGGCGACCGGGGTGGCGAGCTTGACCCCTACCTCAGATGGGGCGCCGAGCGAGTCGCTTGGCGGCGCGAGCCGACGGTTCCTCGCTTCCCTGCAGGGCGCGACTGAACGGCTAGGCGGGTCCAGAGGGCGAGGCGATGGAGGTGTCGCACACAACGCTAACGGCATCGGCGGAGTGTTTGCGGCTGGAGGCGGATCGTCGGGCGGAGGCCTAGGGACCTCCATGGGCGGGGGCGTCAACGGGCTGTTTGGCGGTTTGCTGAACACAAGCCACGGGGACGGCAAATCACCGGGCTCGTTATTCGGCGCCTCCGCCGGGGCGTTCGGAAACATCGGGGGAATGGGCACCCCCACCGGTCTGTCCTTCGGCGGATTGATGCCCTCCCCGGGTCAGAGCGGCCACTTAAACGGCATATCACTAGGGTCGATGGATTTGCCGAGTCCGGTGGCGCGGGCGCTAGCGGCGGGGGGGAGCGCTTTGGGCGTCGGGGCAAACGCCAGCGCGCTCGGCGTGAGCGGGTCGCGTTTAGGAAGGGAAACGGGGAACGAACAAGCGCCCGCAACGGTGGAGGAGGTACAGATGAAAGGGAACGATACCGGCATGGGTGCTCAGGACCTTAAAATTGAGATTCCATACGGTGACGACGGCGGCGGTAAGAAAGAAAAATCTCGCGGTTCGTTTTCGTTACCAAAGCAGTCGGACAGCGCGAGCGTTCCGTCGCTGGCGGCGTTACAAAAGCGAGGTGTAATCGTAACGCCAAAGGAGGATTCGAAAGAGGCGTTAACGGGGAAACGCACGCGCCCGCGGTCGTCGAGCCTGTCGGAGCCGACGTCAACCAGGAACACGAGGTCCAGGCGGGGCGAGTGATGGAAATATAAAACATTTGAGAAAAAACGCGATGCGGCGCGTTTGGGAGGGAGGAGGATGTCCAGGTACTTACGTGGCGAGCTCCTTACGTGGAGAGCTCCTTACATGATGCGTGAGGTGAGGGAGGGGTGATACCCGAGAAAACAAAGTCCATTTAAGGGCTTACGGGTGGTACTAGGGAGGTAGGGATGTGAAGGAAAAGCATGATTGCACATTTGTTTCGTCAAAATTTCGATTTCTCCACCTGCAAGAAAAAGCCGTTCCCCGATTTCTCATTCGCGTTCCATGTCGTCGCCACACCTCGGTGCACCTCTCCCGGTCATGGTGCGAGGCGGTACCCCCCGCGGCGCCCGCGCTGCGGACGCGGTGGGCGACACCGCGGAGGTTGTGTTTCTTGGCGAGCTCACTGGTGCGACTGGGTTCAAGGACACGACAAGAGGGAGCGTTTTGTGCAAATACGTCGTGGTGCACGGCGAGCACTGGCATCTGGACAAAGGGTCCGTGAGTGGGGCGACGCAAGCCGCTGCCACGTCGGGATTCGGAGGGGAACTCGCACCGTGGGGACACCCGTTTCAATTAGCGTTCAACACAACCAGCGTACAGGTAAGGGGACATGTCATGACACACGTAGACGGGGGGGGGCGCGTGCCGAGTCTTCCATCATTTTCTCGCCAACAATGGACCAATCGAGACATTTTAGACCATGATTCTTAAGTCACGACGAGAAAAATCCGTTGGTTTGACAACTTTTTTTTTCATTCAATCTTCTAACCTTTTAACCAACCAAACACACACAGGGCTGGCCCAAGCTTTTATTCGCTGTGTACGAGCGAGACGCGTTGGCGGGCGTGGACTCGTTCGTGGGCTACGGCGTCCAATCGCTGCCGTTGAAACCGGGCATGCACGATTTGAAATCCTCAATCTTCGTGGCGAACGATCGAAACGCGCGGCAGACGCAGCGAATCAGAGAATTCTTTAACAACACGCGGCCCGAGCTAGAAGGCTGGCGAGGACTACTATTGCACCGCGAGGAGATGCACGCGGCTCCGGTCGTCACGGTGGGCATGGGCGAAGTACATTTAAAAGTCGGCGTGCTACAAAAGGGGATGGACATTTCGGGGCTGCACGTGAAGAGAGTTGTTCAGACGGGAGGTAAAGTGGGTGCCAAGTACGGAGGAGGGCATTCGCCGAGGGGCAATAGGTCACCCAGAGGCGACCGCTCACCTCGACCGCAAAGCCCGAGCCCTATGAAAGAGGATGGCAGCCCTATAGAAACAGTCGGGGACAGAGCGCAGAGGAGCGGGTTGGCTTCCGTTCGACGACGGTTCACGGACGCGGCGGCGGATGCGGTTGAAGCCGCGTACGCGCCGGGTGATGGAGATTCCAATTCTAATTCAGGAAGCTCCGCGTTCGCGTCCACCGCTCGACGCGCGCGACGCTCCGCCGGGGTCGCGGGAGCCGCGAATGCGTTTAGCGCGGCTGCTAACTTGGGACGATCGGGGGAGGCTCCTGCTGGGAGACGAGCACGGCACGCCCGGGCGAGTGCCGGTGATGCTACTGCAGCATTAGTCTCTGAACGCCGAGCCGACCGAGCGGTTCCGTCGGGCGGTGAGGTAGCGCTCGGCGGGTCTGCACCTGACGATGGGACCGTTCCAAGCACGTACGGTCACCAGCGTGAGGCGATTGAAGACGCGCCGCTTGCGTCCGGGAGGGACGCGCGACGAGCCGCCAGGGAAGCCAGGGTTTCAGACCCAGAACCCACGGGGAGAAGGGCGAGAGGGTTGTAGAGTTTATATTTGGAGACAAGAATTATCTTCTTCTTTTGTCTTTTTCTACAACTCAACACGACTATTTCAAAACCTCAACCTCCGTGTCCCCGTTCCCCTCGTCCATATCAGCGACCCCCGCCACGACCGCGAGCTCGCTCTCCAAGCTCTCCAGCAACAACGAACACGCCTCCGGGTTCTGCGAACACGCGTCTTCTTCGTCCATCCACTCTTTGTTTATTTCGTCTAATTCAGTCGCGACCAAAGCCACGCCCGCGCGTCCTTCCGCATCTCGGTCAGTCGATGCCACCGGTACGTCACCAACGACTCTCCAGATGAAGCACCGAATTTTATCCTCAGGGCCCTCTTCACCTTGTACTTGCAACATGTCCACGAACTGGAACCTGCGGCCGACGAGCCACTTATCCGTGGTGATGCAGAGCGCGCCGGGGCGCATAACGGCGCTCAACGCGGCGCTTAATTCCGGGAGGCGCAGTCCATCAGGGGAGGGAAAAGCAGTGCTGTACGCCAAAGCAATATCCGCCCCCGCCAACGCGGACGCCGCACCAACAATGTCCCCGCCATCCCCAACGCCCGCCGGGTCTTCAGGGCACGACGCGTCGAAAAGGCACTCCACGGACCCGGAGCCGAGATTAGCGTCGGCGTGGATGGACTTTAACAGACCATGAGGCAACACGTTTTCAGCTTGTAGTTTTTCAATCGCGCCGGCACCGAGTTTCGCCAGTGGCTCAGAGGCTTCAATGCCCACGACTGATCTCCACGCCCGCATGGTTGAAGCTGCTAAAATCAGCCGTCCAGCCCCACTCCCGATATCAACCAAACTCGGCTGAAACGCGTTGGGCGTTTCTTCAAATTCGCAACCGTCGCCTTCGCAGTCTTCGGGATGGAACGCGGCGGCTCTTGAGATCTGTTCCGCGTCATCTACACTGCCTTCACTGCTCAAGCACGACCCGTGTTCCGCTCGTATGAGCACGTCCTGTACCGCGGGGTGCTCCAAAATCGCCAGCAGCCCAGTCAGCGGGAACTCTCCGTACGATCCTTGCGTTTCGTCGTTTAGATTCTTACTCGCCACTTCGAATCGGACTCGTCGCGCTTCGCCGCCGCCTAAAACGCCCCCGGCGACGTCCATCAGCGCCTGCGCATCGGCTGCCGCTGCGCTGGTTTTGACCTCAGTTGCGACGGAGGCGTAGTTGACGTTACCAGCGCGGATGCTGCTTTTGTGAAGACCTCCCCTTGAAGTGCGTACAAAAGCGCGGGAGGGGTGGCCAGGCTGGCGGCCGAGTCGGCTATTAAAGGCGCGAACATCTACGCGTCGTGTGAGGCTGTTCAACTGCGGAACGGCGGCGCACAGGGCGCCGGAGGCGCACAGGGCGCCGGAAGCGAGCGTAGAGGATGTCATGCGTTAACGCGTTTGATGCGTGGTTGAAGAGCCGCCCGCGCGATCTGCTCTGGGAGTGAACGCGCGCGTGGCGCGTAGGAATGATTGCTCTGATACGCTTTCCTGAAGAATTTCGGCTCGTCCGAGAATTTTGATTGGTCAGCAACGAAATCAATTGAGCGGGGAAAACAAAACAGAAACGACGAGTCATTCATTTTTTCTAGTCGATCTCGCTGACGCGGACCGCTTTTCGTGTCGAAGAAAAGGTGCAGGGTTTTTTGTTAACACTCAATGACCCGAATCGCGCCACACCACACCACGCGGTTGGGAGGCCTGGGCTTCTTGATCGGGGTTAATTCTTCACTCACCACACCATCATGTCCCTTGTGGACGCGTGCGCGGGCGCGCGCGCGACGGCAACGCGCGCGGCGTTCACGAACGCGTCAATGCCAGGCGTCAACGGAGGCTCGGCAACCGTCAACGACGCGTTTACCCCGATTCGAGGACGTGGTGTAGCGCGAACAGTATTTTTCGCACCCAAACGACACCACAACCGAATTCGAACCAACCCAAACGCCGCCGCGATCTCCGGGTACAACTCCGAACCGTGGAGCGAGTACGACGCGAAGCACGCGTCACGTTCGCGGTGGCCGCAAGAGCGGAATCACAATTTGGCGGCGAAAAACTTAAGAGCGTTGCTAGCGGCGCCAGGGATCATCCAGACGCCCTGCGCGCACGACGCTTTGAGCGCCGCGTTGATCGAAAGAGCAGGCTTCAACGCGGGGTTCATGTCGGGTTTTTGCGTTTCAGCAGCTAGGTTAGCCATGCCGGATGCCGGCCTCATCTCTTACGGCGAGATGGAGGACGTGGGACGGCACATCTGCGAAGCCGTGTCACCAGGATTTCCATTCATAGGCGACGCGGATGACGGGTATGGGAACGCGATGAACGCGAAGCGGACGGTGCGGGGGTACGCCAGGGCGGGGTTCGCGGGTATATTGATGGAGGACCAGGTGGCCCCGAAAGCGTGCGGCCACACCAGAAACAGACGCGTTATTCCTCGATCCGACGCCGTGGC
>TARA_B110000977_G_scaffold184599_1_pt1 | contig 12572 bp, 14 predicted proteins | sample TARA_B110000977 | Tara Oceans TARA_B110000977 (sample SAMEA4397798) | marine metagenome | biome: Polar Biome; feature: [SRF] surface water layer (ENVO:00010504); material: water (ENVO:00002006), including particulate matter (ENVO:01000060) such as... | depth 5 m | reverse complement strand
CCCGCTACAATCTGGAAAACTCTCGTAGTAGTCGGTGTTCCGTCAGGTGATATCACAACTGAATAAGTCTTCAGTCCTCTCTCAAGTTCTTCTTTAAATGTTATGTCAACGTCAGTGTCACCCTCGTTATAAAAAACGCGAGTTCCTCTAGTAGAGGAACCAAGAAATACATCTACAAACCCACTTCCGGAAAGATTTGTAATTTTGAGTGATACGTCTGAGTCGAAATCACCATCAAATATTTCCGATACATCGGCTATACTTGATTCAAACGTAAAATCATATGTGCGTGCAAAATGAACCTTACTATATCCGGTTATGTTTTGATTATCATCTACCAGTGAACGTCCAGCATAATAATACCCAGGTGATTCGTATATATTATCGTTACCTCTAATAATTCGAGAATCTACTTCAGCTCCAGCAATCCACCCAGGAATATCGGTGGGATCAAAGAAAGTATTTGAACTATATACATTAACTGTTGCGGTGAGGGATAAGTTGGAGTATCCCGCCGACGGGTAGGTGTCGAGTGCGTCAGGTCCAAGACTACCAGTTAATTCGTGAACCTTTATAGCTAGACGAAGGTTTTTAATAAATCCAAAATTTGATGTAAATATGTAATTATTACTTGACGTTACGGCGTATAGATCAGCTGTTACCTCATTCTGTTCGTTAGGAATTTCTATTACATTCTGTAGTAGTGCTGAAATTGAACCAGGTGCATACTCTGCGCGGTCGGTGGCAATTACATTGCTCATAAATGTATCATTAGTGTTTAATAGATATGAAAATTGATCATCGTGAAGGTCTTGGTCTCCGCCGAATTCTGGATTTGTCGCGGTATGTAATTGTACCCCCACTATACTGTTACCTTCACTGACCTTTATAGCGTAGTAGTACCCCTGGTCGGGTGTCAATACCTCTAAGTCGGTTGGTAGAGTTCCCTCTGTAACTTCAGAAGTTTCACCTAGAACAATCTTGGGATTGTAGTGACTGGGATTTGTAAACATAAGACCAGAAACACCATCACGTATAGCCAGAATATTGTAGGAACTTGCATATACACGGATATCGCGCGTCAGTTGACTTTCATTCATAAAAAATGTCATCTGTTTCTTCAATATTCTACTCATATTGATATGACCCTTTGGATCATTAGAGAGGGGGTCAATTACGAATGGGTATACGTAACCTCTAAACTGTTGAATATTATCTGAATTTGCGTAATATTTCTGTGGTATCGCACTACACATCATTTGGGCAGAACCACTCCCAGTCTCTCGGATATATTCATTGTTGTTAAATGTTAGAGACATACCGGTGATATGATGTTCTGATAAATACCATCCATTATTAACATCTCTATAATTTACAAAACTATTTCTATAATTTGCAAAATAATTATAGTATTTTGAATTATTTATATCTTGATATGTCTGTGGTTGTATACACATGAACATCTCACGGATAGGATTTTGAAAATTAAGATCCATAACTTTCTTAGTTTCTGCTCTTTTTACGACTGCAGAATTCATCTGAACCTGGGTAATTCTATATTTAAGTCCATTATTCCGAAATATATTCTTTGTCATTTCACTCCCCAAAAGAATATACTCTGTTGAAACGGTTACATCAGTTAAATCTGGTAGGTCAGTTATCGGAGGTTTGGGGGCTAGTTTAATATTTACCTTTACATGTTGACGACTGAGGGCCAGGAGCGGGATTTCACTCCCCTTTTTATTCGAAAAATAAAAAGGAATAGGGAGCAGTACAAATTGTCCAAATTGAGAATAAGTTTTTTTCAAGTCTTTAATTTTCATCTCAGTCGCATTATGAAAGAAATCAAGTTCATTTGAAGAATAATACAGATTTATATAATTTAATATGTATTCACCAGTTAATCTCTGGATAAGCTGTCCACCAATTATTAGATCTACATGTTCAATAATACTATAAAGATTGAATGTATCAGTCTTAGTTCTTATAAGATTTGAATATAAGTATGAGGGAGGTAACACTATCTTGAGAAATATGCGAGACAGTACGTCACCCCTTACAGGTACCTGGAAACTTATAGTGTCTCCGTATGTAGGTGTTCTACCTTGTATAATTGTATCTAGAGCATTATCTACAAATAAATATTCATATGGCTCGTAACGAGAAAAATTCTTTAAATAGTAAGAGTACTGTGGAGTCCCAGATATAATAAGGTCTTCTTGACCTCTTACACTGAGTCTAAGTCTACCCGAACTCATTATGTATTGTACTTAACTTACATTTTTAAATACTACTTCTGCCGTGCCATCTTGAATCCTTAAGATGTTTAATGTTCGAGCAAGAACGAATAGAGTCCGTGGAACACTTGTTGATACGGGTGCGAGATTAACTTTTAAGATTTTATTATTTATAAGATTAAAGTTCACTGTTCCCCCTGGACAGCATGCTTCTGGATTTTCTGAAAAACTATAGTTGTATACGTACATATTATTCATGGTTGTATTGTTTTCAAACACCGATGAATGATTTAGTAGATATTGTAATTGACTCATAAAATTTGAATCTGCTACCGTTTCATCTATATAAGTCTGTCCATCAAGTTCGAGATTTATACTCGAAATAGAGTGTCCATTTTCTGTACTATATTGCTCATTCTTATCTGTCCTATTGAATTCAAGTTTATTATTATGGAGTATATAAAGGAAAAATTCAGCGACAGGATTATATATATCTAAACGATATGTATCGGTACCTACATCAAATTGTTGTTCTTGGGTTTGGGTGTAAATATAAGTTTGAGGTTTATCTAAGAAATATTTAAACTCGTCTGTGCCCAAAAACACATATTCCGTATCCACAAACATATGAGTTAATTTAACCGCTGTTAGACTTGATTCATACGATAAACTGGATACCCCCTCCGCAAGCTGAACAATACGCTGGATAGGGCGCATGTGTACCCGGACCACTAACTCCTGGCGAGTAAGTGCACACAGCGGAAATGCGTGAGAAGCCTGGAGGGCAAAATAAAAAGGTAAAAACATGGTGTATGTTCTACGTGTGTCGTATATAATGGAGTCCGCTGAATCGGGTAGTTCTGCGTCAACATCTCGGTTTGAGTACACGGGTCCAATATTAAATGTATTACCTTTCTTTTTTGAAAAGTCAATAAATGTATTGTAATAAATATTTATAAATTCTGGAAAGAGAGTTTCCACCACTGTATCCCCTATAATAAGTTCAAACTTATCAAACATATGAACAGACGGGACAAACCCATGTGTAAACCCCTGTATAGGGGTAGGTGGAGTAAATCCAAACCTAAGATACATTCCCTTTACAAGATCACCGTGTCGAGGTACTGTCATGTCGAAGGTCTGGCCAGGTTGAGGAGGTTTATCAAATTCGCATGGTATAGTCTGACACGCAAAGGGTGAGTATCTCTTAAACTGCGATAGCATGTTAATCTAGTTTTATATTTTTTTAATAAGATAACCATCTTTGAATTCTAATTCAAAATAAGAAATTGTAAATATATGAAGATCATATACATTTGATCTAACTTCGGGATTATTAATCAAGGTTGTAAATAGTTTGTAATCATTTAGAGTATCTATATGTGAACCACTCATAATCGGTGACATGGGTTCATCTTCAAAACAATGTGAAAATATATTTTTTGAGGGTGTATATAATCCTCTGGTTTGGCTTGAAATATTTCGAAAGAATGATGATGTAGATGGAATTGTTCCAGATGAATTATCCGCGTATAAAAGTCGAAGATCATTCTTTGAATATAAAAGTTCAATTTTAGAACAAAGTGGAAAGTTTACTTCGTTGAATCCATAATATGGTTCTACATAACCCCCGTCCAAAGGACTTATAGCCGAATAATTCTCGTGGGAACTGAAATTATATCTATTCAAAAAAAGATTACTATTAAGTGAGTCCTGTGCGGCTAAATTCTTAAACCGTCTATTCTGAAAAGTCCACAGAATCGCCGACGTTTTCCGGGATCCCTTTAGCTGTACGGTGAGACTATCAACCGACCCAGAAGTATCAGATGTCTGTGAAATTGAATTGGCATCTGTATCAGTCTGTACGCTTATAAGGGGTTGTATGTTTTTGTATCTGAAGGTAAGTGGACTTTTACTCATAAACAACCTTTCTTGTTCTGATAGAGATACTTGTTCTGTAACTAGGGTAACCTTAGATGCTCCAACTACACTTGTTGTATTAGTAAACCAGGTTACGGGACGAAATTGTATATCAATGTATATATTCTGGTTAGACACTGCACAAATTGGAAAGGCTTCGGGTTTATAGTCATGGCGTCGATTGAAACAAAATCCTAGATCGATGTAAAATTCCTTTGCGCTCTTATTATGATTGGGGGACAATGGTAGAACATCTGGGTTTAATCGTAAGTTTTCCTTTGTCATGGAATTTTTATAAAGTCTCCCGTTTTGTAAATAATTTTTTACAGTTTTATCATGTTCAGTTGTAAAAAGTTCATCGCGGACAACAAGATCAAGGTCGGTAAGTTTATCAACAACTATAGAATCAACTCGAAACTCGATAGATTGAATAATTGCTCGACCTAATTTATCCGTCCACAGACCATCACTTATCGCGGGGAGAGACATTTTAAGAAACATGTTGGTAAGAAGATCACCGGAAACTCTAGGATCTAAAATAAACCCCACTTTAACACCATCACCTGTAAAGGGCCAGGTGGCACTTCCGTCAGATGGTTCCCTGACATATGACTTGTAGAATTTAGTATAGTGACTATACTGAGTATGTTCGTGATTAAACGGACTCTGGGTTTCGTCAAACGAATCAAGATTGTATAATATCTGGTCCTGTTTACCAATTGCATTTAGAGCTATGAGAGCTCCGTTACCGGTCCTGCTCATTTAAAGTTTATAAACATTTATTTTTAAATGTTCAAACTCAGATTTCTGTGTCTTAAACAATTGACTGTCTGCCCCGTATCGTTAAGAGATGATCTTCACTGGGAAGTTTATCAAGAAAAAAATAAATTAGAAATAAAAAAAACAAACATTGAACATTCGATTATACATTTGGAATCACAGCGATTAATAGATTGTACATATTTTAATGCTAAAATGACAAAAAAAATTTTCAAACTAGAAGATGAAATAGCAACCTGTCTATTTGATCAGTGGTACCCAGTAACTGAAGAAGAAGAAATATGGAGAGAATATTTCTTCTGCTTGTATGATTTTATGGTATCTGAAAAAGTTCAGATAGATATGTCTAACATTAAATTGATAAGTGAATATAGTATCCAGATTTACGATACACTTGAAAAACCTCGTATATATCAGGGCACATATGTTCATTTGATGAATTCTAAATTTTCAGAACTTTATACATTTTTTAAAAATATAGAAATCCCCAACATCCCCCAAAAGGCAAATGAAAGTCTCACAAAAAATATAGAAATTGTAAAACAACTAACAAAACAAAGGGAACAAATCTGTCAAATTAAGAAAAATATAGACTTTTACGATGAACTCTTGAGCTCTTCTTTATGTTCATTTAAATAATCAATAATAGAATTTTTTATACACCACCTAATAAAATTCAACTGTGCAACAGTGGTTTTAATGTTTTTTTCTGTGTTTGGAATCTTAAAATTTATTTTCTCCGCCCTGCAAAATGGATCAAATAGTTTTTTACTATATCCATCTAACGTTGATTTATAAGAACAATGCACTGTAAATCGTTTTCCCTCGTGCGTTACAAAACTCAGATTTCGTTGCCGAGAATAATTAGTGATAAACCATTCTAGATTACGAAGAGATATTCCCCCTTTCTTTTCAAGAATATCACACAGAACACCAGAATGTTTAGGGTCGGAGTAGAAATTCTCGACCGATGTTTTCAATACATCTGATCTACTCATCTAAATATTAATAAGTAAGTTCTCTTTAGGCTTATTTATACTACGTGCACACGCTGGACACTCTGGGTCGAAAACTGTAGGTATGGCATGGGTATGTTTAATTATTGTGCACACCTTTGTAGGTGTTCTCATAGGAGGGGGTGGGGGTTTCCACTGATCAGTATGTTTTTTGCAATATCCCGTCGGACCAGGGGAAAATTTACATCTTTTCTTAGTTGAAGCACATACACCGAGACACTTTGATGGAGCTGGGGGTGCAGATGCTTCTTCACCGCTGTTTAGACGAGAGAAATCTCTTAGAAGAACTCTCATAGAAATATCATATGTAACAGCGACATGTTCTATGAAAGTTGTTATTTTCGACTGCACCTTTTGTTCAATCTCATTCTGAATAAGTTTATTAATCTCCTCCATTGTACTTTTACTTATTATTTATTAAATCGTAGTTTTAAAGTATGAATCAATCTTTTTCTGTCCTTTCAGGGTTCTGATTCTCTTAGGGATAATACCCCCGAATATACTGGTCTTAGGATCATCTACTAGAGGTTCAAGTAGATCACATATGGGATTCATAAATTTGTTGGTAAAGTAATATTCGTAATCGAGTGGTAAGTTATGGGAGGTTACCCATTGAGGATCCTCCGCCTTTTCATAGGCTTTCGCCTTGTTATCACCATTGTCGATGAGTACATACGGAACACGATCTCCTGACTGTGGTTCCGACCCTGGTTCGCGTTTGCGCATTTTGTCTCGTACACATACGTGGGCTAGATTTGGATTTTTATACTGGTCAGCAAGTTTTTGGGACAGAATGAGACTTTTCATGGGAATTAAACCACCCAAAAGCTGTGCGGCGCGTCGATGGGCTAATTCTTTGGCACCCTCACAGTTTCGACTTTCCAAAATTACATCTAGTAATTCTTTGCAAGTCTCTCGCACAAATGGAGTGTTGTCTCGCCTAACAACCTGTAGACCCTTCACATCTATACAATCCATCTTCATTTTACCATCTTTTCCTTGGGTCCACATCTTGGCGGCATATCTTTTCTTAGAATACAAAATATACGGATAATACACCTTTTCAAGTTCTAAATTCTTAGGACTTTTGAAGAGTTTATTACATTCCGATGCAGCTTGTTCACCCAACTTCCAACTATATTCAAGTGCCTCTTGCCCCGTTCTATGTTGCACATCAAATTCAACCATCACTGAATCCGTGTCCCCGTATCGTACACGAGCACCCGGAAAGTTTGCCTCCACATAATCCTTGGTTTGTTCAATCATGTGGCGACCCTCGAACGTTACAGACGAAGCAATCGCTACACACGGGAGCATACCCTTGGATGCACCCGTAAACCCGTAAACTGAATTCATGGATATCTTATATGCCAATTGTTTACCATTAAATACCTTTTTCATATTGTCATCTGCTTGGGCCATATCACGTTTCGCCTGTTTACGGAAAGCCTTGAGTTCTCCCAAAATTTCAGGAAGTAGACTTGGAACATTCTGGGCAAATCGGTACGTCTGTACACCAATCTTGAAATCTTCATATTTCACACCCTCGATATTACCATAACGGGGATCGAGTACGAGTGACGAATAGCACAGATTATGAGCCATCATAATAGATGGATACAGTCCCTCAAAATCGAGAGCTGTAATTGGTACATAATATGCACCCTTCTGAGCATCAAGTACCGTGGCACCCTCGTACGCATCCTGGGTTATTTTGCCCCACCGAATTGTAGGTACCATAAATCCAAGTTCTCTCGCTTTTCTAGTGATCTGACTGAACACTTTGATTTGCTGACCTCGTTCAACTAGGTAACAGAGGGGAACCCAAGTTGCTTTTGCCATCTCTATAAGATTTAAGAGAGTACACAATTTATCAAGCAGTTGATGAGGTAATGTGGTATCTTTGATACAATACTCAGCAACCTCTGCAAGTTCCTGTGGATCTTCTTCTCGGTAACGCCTAAACATTTCCTTAGGACTCATGTCAATCTTTTGATCACCCAAAAATGTCTGTGATACAAAGTTCAGGCTATAGGAATCCAATTTCTGTTCACGTTTGACTTCCTGAAATAAATCGAAGATAAATCGACCAGACATGGGCAGTAGTTTTAGTTTATTATCACCCAGGGCACTTGACGATAGCATCTTATATGTCATCTTGCATACCTGTCCACGAATCTTACCCAACTTGTAAAAATCCTCTGGACAACCAGTAATTCCTGCCCTAATATATAGATATTCCAGATCAAACCCAAAAATATTCCAACCGGTCATAATATCAATATCCTGTGTCCTCACAAACTTACTAAACCCCATGAGAAGTTCACGTTCAGTCGAATAACATATAATCTCACCATCTTGGATATTTGCAGTATTCTTATAACACAGACAAACTTTATGATAACATTCAGTCTCACCCAGACGACGAAGTGTCAGGGCAATTTGAAATACGGCATCCCCCTCGATATTAGGGTCTGGAAATTTCCCCGTTGAACTATTTGTTTCAATATCAAATGATGCAATCTGAAACGGCGCATTCTCGTTTTTAGCGTGGGGGGTTAGGGTTTTCCAATCGTTACAAAACAGATCCACATCCACATGGGAAATGTTTGCGCGTACACAGTTATCACCCGTGTCAACCCACCCGGTTGATTGAATACCCGTACGATGCATAAGTCGTAACACAGGATCTAGATTTGATTCGTAGATCTTGAGAGGACATGGATCGTCACCGAGGGGATACGACAGTTTGCGATCACAATTTTTCATGTCTGCGAGAGTTGCAAAGTTTAACTTCATAAACACGAAACTCTCGTTATTTTGAAATCCCCACAGGTCCTTTTTCTTTACAATTTCATATGATTCGATACACCCTTTTACCGCCGTCCGAATCTGTTGAAATTTCACTCGAACTACAGACTCTGAAGTATTTTTATGCATTTTGATGTAGAAATACGGTTTGAAACGTGTTGTAACACACACAGACTTTGAATCGTCCGACCGCCCAAATATACTAATAAGATGTTCGCCATCTTCGTCCCGCGCTTCCCACGTGAGGGCCTGGAACAGTACCATATCTTGTGTTATAATAGTTTCAAATTTTTAATATGTATACTAAATAATATACAGCAATGTCCGGTGCCCTAGTCGATCTTGTTGCGAAAGGTGTACAGGATTCCTACATCACAGGCAACCCAGAAGTTTCTTTTTTTAAACAGACTTACAAACGTTATACAAATTTTGCTCAGAAACCTGTTCTCTTGAATCCCATGGGAACCCTCGCAGCCAATAGCCAAATCTCAATCAAGATACCTCAGAAGGGTGATCTTCTGAGTTACATGTGGGTTGATCTTGGTGCCGGGACTCTCGTGAGCTCAAGTGATGGATCAGGTGGTATTGAGGCGAGTCATGCTACCAAACCAGCTATCTTTGAGTTATTTATTGGTGGTCAGCTTATTGATCGTCAAGATTCTACTTACATGGTCCAGGTGTGGAATAAATTTTTGGTAGATTCAGGTGCAAAGACCAAAGCTGCTTACAATACTTCTACAGCCGGAAACGAAGACTATATGACTGATCTGCTGACCTCTACATGGCTTCCTCTCCATTTCTTCTTCTGCGACAGTGCGTATCTACCAATGGTAGCCATACAGTATCATGAAGTGGAAGTGCGAGTTACCTTTTCTGGGAGTAGTCCAGCCAGTAATATCAAATTTTATGCAAATTATGTAATGCTCGATACCGATGAACGTAAAATGTTTGTTGATGCGGATCATAAGATTTTAATTGAACAGACCCAGAAAATCTACGCTGATAACACGGAGACCGCCACATCAAACCCTCGTTTTGACCTAAATCTTTTAAATCATCCCGTGAAGGCTTTATTCTGGGTCAGACCAACTTTAAATGCGACATTTACATCTGACGAGGTTCAGCTCTATCTTAATGGAACAGAGGTATTTGAAGATACAATGTCTGATAAATATTTCAGAACTATACAGGGTTACTACCATTCCGAATATGGGTCTGATTTATTGAAAGGAAATGCACCCGAGGAGGGTGCCAACGTGAAAATGTATTCATTTGCCCTCAAGGCTAATAAACACCAGCCATCTGGTACATGTAATTTTAGCCGACTGGACAACGCCGATCTCCATCTCAAGGCTTGCGCGGGGGTGCCTTCCTCTCTACCACTGTATGCCGTGAACTATAACATCCTTCGTATCCGTGACGGGGTGTCAGGGCTAGCATTTGCCAATTAAATAAATCTTACTGGTTTTTCTGGTTTAAATAATACTAAACAACTTTTTACAAATGTTTTCAATGCGGGGTTATTTAGTTTGATAATTGTCTCGTGGAGATACATTTTAGTAACTGGTCTATATATATCAAGTATATGCTTGAGTTTTATAATTTTCTTTATGTCAAAACTGTTATAATTGGTGAGATCTACCATCATTCTAACAGGTTCCTGTGATTTATACATGTTATCGATTTGTGTATACCAATCTTCTGGAGTGTCTGTATCCCGGGGGGCGAATAATACGTGTTTCATTATTACTTAAAATATAAAATCTTATAAAAAATATAACGATGAATAAATTCATGATTACTCTCGTTCAATATCTACTATTGGGTGGAGATCATGATGAATTTGGGTGTAAATCATCGGCTGGTTACAATTGGTGTAATGAAACACATGAATGTATACCTATAAATCAAGTGTGTTCTGGAGAGATTGCAGATATTTATCTAAATCTAACTCTATCTCCATTTCCTGCGCACGAAATGTAATAGTAAATGAATTTCTAACAGGTGCCATATCAAACTCGTAACAATACATAACACCTGTACCTGAACAGTGCATTATATTTTCAATATCCCCGATGGACTTCTTGTCTATGTATATAGGATCCGTTGAATTAATACGATCCATTTCATAAACAATTTTTTCATAGTCTGTATCCATATTTAAAGAGGGCCATGTGCCATATTTATTCCGGTGATACTCGATATATTCTTTGCATTTATATGCCGTCTCCCTTTTTTTAAATGTTAGAAACATTGTATTTGCTGTGGGTGGTTTCATTGTAAGGTACTGCTGTTGCACTCTCAAAAGATGAAATACTTCTGGCATTACAGTTTACACAGAAGAAATTCCAGTCGATCCGAACCCACCCTCTCCACGGGTTGTCGACTGAGTCTCCAAAACCTCCATAACATCCGGAGTTTCGCAACGTTCAATTATAAGTTGAGCGATGCGATATCCCGGTTTCACCATGAATGGCTCCCGGTCGAAATTAAATAGTACCACCTTAATCTCCCCACGGTAATCAGGATCTACAACACCCGCACCGACATCTAGACCATTCTTAACTGCGAGTCCAGAACGAGGGGCAATACGACCATATGTACCCGGCGGAAGTTCAATAGACAGACCAGTTGACACAAGTCCGCGATTACCGGGGAGAATCACGCAACCCTGTGTTGCGATTAGGTCATATCCAACGGCTCCCGGTGAACTACGCACAGGCATTACAGCATCTGGCGAGAGGCGGAGTACACGGAGAGCCATTTACTATTCTGATAATGATTCATTTCTTTATAACACGATGCGAGCCCATTTTTTTATATTGTTAGATTTCATTTTTTGAACAGCTTCCGTAACGAGATAACGGTCTGCTGTCCAAAAAGTTTTTCCACGGGTCAAAAAACTATGAACACGTGCATAGCCCCAGGCCTGTGGGGATGCCCCGGGGCGGTGACCCGTTCGCCATGCAGCCAAACCCTTATTATATACCTTCTTTATGATACTGAGAGGAACACCCGTTGCTCTCGCTTTTTGCTCGAGACTTCTGGCTTCTGGATAAAGAGATTCAAACTTACGGGTGTATTGTGATTTTCTTGTTTTTTTGCCCTTGTCTGTTTTAAACGGTTTATAAGAGGGGGGTGCCTTCATCCTGTTCAGTCTCTGTCGACGTTCGTTCAGTGTTAACCCAGTGAAGTATTTTGCTGGAGCGTAGACCATCTTTATAATTACACATGTAAATTATTCATTAGGGTTCCCATGGAATTTCGACATCAACTTGTTTCTCTAACTCAATTAGATGTTCAGACTTACACATATCGAACATTTCGTATATTTCATTAACCTTTTCCCATTCTACACGACATTCGTGCGATCGGGGTTTTTTTGCACAAACAGACTTAGCGTGTGCAACCTGTTTTTTGATACGATTTCCTATAATCATCATTTTGTAATAACTAAGAGAGCTCATCTTACTATGTAATTGATTTTACTTTTTATATACACGTGACTCTGCTACATGTTTTAAATATAAACTAGTCTGTTTATCGTCGTCAAACCATCTACCCTCTATATATATTTTACCTGTGAGCCCATCTTTTACACCCCTGTAATTTCCAAAACACCACGGACCATAATTATCACTGGGTTTAACATGCCGAAGTACTTTAGTGATTGCAATACTTATATTCTTAAACAATACACCATAAAAAACAACACAGTTATCTTCGGGCCACAATACACCTTGATGACCTTCAAAGGTTATACGCATTCTTAGTTACACAGTGTCTATCTTTTCTATTTGGGGAACAT
>TARA_B110000977_G_scaffold99048_4_pt1 | contig 12580 bp, 7 predicted proteins | sample TARA_B110000977 | Tara Oceans TARA_B110000977 (sample SAMEA4397798) | marine metagenome | biome: Polar Biome; feature: [SRF] surface water layer (ENVO:00010504); material: water (ENVO:00002006), including particulate matter (ENVO:01000060) such as... | depth 5 m | reverse complement strand
CACCAGAAATGCGGGTGACCTCGCCACCGGCCAAGACACTGTGTGCGAAAGCGAGAACAAGGTGAATTCGAACAACAACGATTCCGACCAAGAAAGGAGCATCCGTCCCGCTCCTGGTCCTCCGGAAGCCGACGACTTAGGCGACGAGGAAGACGAAGACTTCACCAGCCCCGGGCTTGTGACGGACACACTCACGCCCGTGTCATTTCCTGTTCCCGACGTCCCCGCCGTTGTCGAGGAAGAAGAAACCTTCGTCGCTCCCGACGCGCCGGCCGAAGCGCCGACGCCCGCGACGCCCCCCGCGGGTCCAGTGCTCGAGGAGTACGCGAGCGGCACCGACGGCGGCGCGATTGCGATGGCCGCCGTCGGCATGTGCGGCCTGATGTACGCCTCGTACTTGTATGCCAAGAAACACGACCAAACCAAGGAAATTGTGGGCATCGACGAGGCCCAACGAGTACCCGCGGAGACTGTTTAAGTAGGGACTCGCTGTATTTACTGTATAGAACGTACCAAAAAAGGTATAACACACGCGCGGAGGTTTTCTGAACGAAGATCAGATCCGCGCGGTGGCATGGGACACGAAAGGTACTGGCCCATAGCAATAGAGCTTATAAATAAAATAAGATTTTGATATTTCATGCTTGGTTCCTCTCAGGGCTTCATACGCGTCGTTCTGCAGACACGCGTTTCGTGCATTTCACGCCTTCCTCTGCAAATCTCGTCCCGAATCCGATAATTCCGCAAAAAGAAATTTGTCGGAAGCCTCGGCCGTCACACCTCCGCGCGCGCTGCTTGGGAACCATGTCGAGTTGTCGTGCACAAGAAGACTATCGCGAAGAGGAGGCAGATTTGGGGAAGAAGTGTGTTACACATGCAAGAAATACAATAATGATGTACTATTCAGGGGCATCACTGCCGAAAAAGCAAGGAAGGAAGGTCTGAATTTCCGCGAGTACAAGGCTAAACCCGGAAAGATGAGGGTCACGTGTTGGGGGTGCAAAACCTGGGGGCTTAGAATCCCTGGCAAAAGCGGCGTGCAAAAGTCCGTGTTGACCAAAAGCATGGCGATGAGCAAGTCGTGGAAGCACGGATTGTTAGGCGGTAAGCTCGGGAAGGTTTTAGGTGGGCGCCACGCAATTTTCGACCGATTACGGAGAGAAAAGAAGAGCTTTCATCAACAGCCGATTACCAACGCTGCCGAAGAAACGCGCAACTCGGAATATTTCTGGAGCGTGGACCTTCAAGCGTGGGCGGAATATGTTGATTTATAGATGAGCAACAAACATAAGCGCGAAGACGGTCAATCGACACCGTCGACGCCGCCTCTGAAGAAACCAGCAGCCCAGGCTCCGACAACGCCGGTGAAACAAGAGGTTAAACGCGAAAAACCAGAAGTGAAACAAGAGACGAGGACAGTGAAACAAGAGGCGAGGTCTGTTGAACCAAAGGTGAAACAAGAAGTGCAACAAGACGCGAGACGCGAGGTGAAAGTGTTGCAACCTCTTTGGACGACGTCCAGAAAAGTTCCGGAGGGGAAGACGTACAAGAAACCGTGCTACCACAACACCGTGACCGGGCACACACAGTGGGATAAGCCGGCTGATTTTCCGGGAGTAGCATAGGGTATGATTTCGACATTCGATGAATAAAATAGACTACAAGTAATTAAGTTGCGATACACGTCCTCACCTCGTGTCACGCTTTTTGTCGCTTCTCAGGTTGGCTCTCTCCCGGCTCGTCGCTCTCTTCGCGCGCTCGTCGTTTATCTTTCTTGTCAGCATCGTCAGCATCGTCGTCACCTTCCGCATCCTCGTCCCCCTCCTCCTCCTCGTCTTCCAGCAGGCTCAGCCTCGGTTCTATTTGCCCCGCGGTTTCCAGGACTTGTCGGTGCGGAATCCGGGGCAGCGCTATGTCGCACATGTAGTCTTTCGACAGCAAGTCGTGTATAAACTCATCGACGTGCCTTACCGAGAACTTCCCTTGTGGTGAGTTGTACCGCAACATGCGGTAATCGTTGAGCAGTGGTTCTAGGTACTGGTAAATCTCAAGCGGCTTGCCCGTTAACCGAAGGTAAAACGCCCCAAGCGCCCGGACATACTTGTACTCTTCGTTTTTAATAAACTCAAGCACGATTTCGCGCTCGGGTTGGATTTGCAGCATCTTCAGGGTTAAGCACAGGAAATCGCACGCTTTGTTGTTGGCGCCGAAAATCCCGCCGAACATGGTTAAATCCGTCGCAAGATCCACTAAAGATTCAGCGGAAACCCCGAAACACTTCTCCTTCCAATACGGCGCGTCGTAGATCTTGGCGCGCGTTATTTTCTCAACTAGGTTCTGGTTTTTTTGAGTGATGATGATGTGATGAAGATAGTGAGACACACCATTTAATCGGGGGTACAGAGGGTTAGTTGTGTTGTTGCCCGGAATGCGTGACACGGGAGATGGAGGAACGCGTAGGAGGATCGAACGTCCGATATTGAGAAAGGTGATTGTGCGTTCGCTGTGACCTTCGCCACACACGTAGTTCACGAACCTGAGGATTTGTGCCGTGAATCGACCGGGCAAGCGGGTCTGTCGTGTTCGCCATGGCCCCTCTGGTGTGACTGGCCGGGGTTCGCTTTTGTTTTTGTTCCCCGCTCCTACGTGGCTATCGCTTGTTCGACACACACAAGCGATACGACCGGCAGAGGCTTGGGTGGCCCGTGACACAGTGATGAGACCGAGACGCGCCTCGTCTCTGAAAAGCATCTTGAAACTCAAAAAGTTCAATGAAAGTTAAATCTGATGAATAAGTCACGACTCGCGGCAGGTGCGCGCAAAGCGAGTGGCGCGACGGCGCGTCCGGTGTCACGGTTATATCGGTCCTCCTCACAGTCGTGTGAGGTGGTGTACGATCCGCGATGGCGGACGTAACGGACGGTCGGAGCTTCCACCCGCGTCTCACGAACTTGGGCACGTGCGAGTTCACGTTCGCGCTTTCCCTGCCCCGCTTCCACGAACCGGCGGTGGAGGATGTGCAGGCACCAAGGGAACCGGCGATAACGAACCCGCTGTTGGACAGGCTCGCGAAGATACTCCAGAACACAAGCGTGGCGTACTTGTGCGTGTTTCACGGGTCTATTTCACTCCCAGACCTCCTCACCACCTCACTTACCCCCAGATCCGGTATGCCAACATCGAGAATCTAGGCACTTTTCAAAATCTCACCGTCTTCCTCCCGCAAAACTTTGTATCCGCAGGTCGAGTACGCTTCCTCTCGCTACGCGCCCTCCCCCCGGAAGCGCTTTGCGTGATGCGATTTTTACGCGACTAGGCAGCTCTGATGTATTCGCAGTCACCGCGGACCGCCCTTCGCACAAAGCGAACCCCCCCCGGCAACTGAACCCTTCCACGACGAGCGCCGTTGCGTCGCACGACCCGAAGCAGACGACTTTGAAAGCGGCGCGCGTCGTGAAGGCGGGAAGCGCGGCGCGGCGGGTGGAGCTCCCATCAGGGCCGTCCTCCACAGAAACCCTGGAGCTTTTCAACCAGACGCTTGAGGATATCTTCGAGAAGGTGGATACCACGGAAGGTGGACGGGGTAACACTTCGATTTCTTACGACGACGAGGAGCTGTTGACGCGAGACGAGCTGAGCGATTTATCGCGAGCCACGACCGACTTGTCCAATTTGGGATTGCTAAAATCGATAAAGTCGAGCCAAATCGTGCGGCTGTTGGACGTGTTGGAAAAGCAAATCGCACAAGGTGAAAGCATAGACATCAACGAAGACGACAACGAGAGGAATTCGTCGAACGTTCAGAACATCCTGAAAGCCCTGGACGCGGTGAGCATATCGCTGCAAATCCTAGGCGCGCCTGACATGCCGAAGGAGATTTACCGCGAAGAGTCCATCGACGTAATTATCAACTTCGTCAAGTACCACACGTTCCACAACGTGTTCGTGTTCTTCGACGCCTCGTACTACCAGATCCACAGGGGCGAGAAGGAACTCCAACCAGACGGCGCAGCAGCAGAGAACCACGACAACGACACCGAGAACAGAACCCCGACGAAGAAGGGAAAGAAAGGCGCGTCCGCGAAGAGCGCGCAAACTCCCGGTAAACGCATGAGCCTAGGCGGCGGGCTGAATGGCAAAGAAATTCCCAAGCCTGCGCGAAAAATCAACGACTTGTTATCTGGTATTTTGACCCAACTGGCGCACTTGCTGTTCACAATTCACCTTCCCGATGCGACGGTGCTTCAGCTCACGAGCTTGGGAACAGCCGCGCTCACCGTGGACGGCGTTGATTTGATTCAAGCCAAAGCCGTGGATATGGTCGTCGCCGCGTTCAAGCAGTACCCGGAGCACAGAGGTTTGATTCTCGATAACTTGCTGTTGGCGTTTCTGAAGCTTCCGACGAGCGGAAGGAACCTTAGACGGTACATGCTTCCGGAAGATGACACCAAGTCAGTGCAAGTCCTCTCCGCGATGCTCATGAAGTGCGTGCAGATGAGCGTGACTTTCGACAACGGTAGTGTCGGCGGTACGAGCACGGCGCTCGTGTTGACAGATGGCTCTGAAAAGACGGAAAAAGGGTACGGCCCCGCGTTTCAGTGGAGCCACTACTTCTGGAAAGAACTGCTACGAGGGTGGCACTCAGCGAGGGCACAGGAGATCGATATCAAATCCCTGATGCAGAACCTAGTGAGCGATTTACTCACCACGCTGAACATGCCCGAGTGGCCGGTCGCGTCGCTGATGTTGGTTTCGCTGTGCGCGCAGCTCCTTTCGAAGTACGGCATAAACTCTTCGGAAATCAGGTTACGGGAGCTTTCCATGGACTTCCTGGGGCAAGTCGCTGCGAGGGTCAAGTCGGACACGCTGCTGTGCGAAAAGGAAAAGCTGTGGAGCGAGCTTTTCTCCCCGGGCGAGGGCGACGCGGATGTCGAGAACGACTCCCTTTCCCCGGAGATGCTCACAGCGTTTGAAATGGCGCAGCAAGACGCGGCGGATTCCAGAGCCGGAGTCGCCGACGCCGCGAACATTGAGGTCACCGAGAGTGGGTCGACGGACGCGTTGGTGTTGGAATCCATGCTCTTGCGATACATTCGCCAAAATGAAGTGAAGAACAAAACCCGAACGGAAAGCGGAAGCGCGTTTACGTTCGTGCTCGCGCAACTTTCCAGAGAATCCGAGCGAAAGAACGTCGGGTTCCGCGTGGGCGGAGTCGGGCCGGGCGGCGACCGCGCCACGTACAAATCGCTGGCGAAAGTTATCAAGAATAGCGCAGTAGATTCGCCGTTCACGGATTTCATCGACGGCGGCGTGTTGTTGTCCCGCCCCCTTGCGATTCGCCTGTTCCGCACGCTGCAGCAGCAACTGCCCCTAGCTCGGCAGCGGCACATCCTCGTCGAGCGGCTCCTCGGCGCGCTGGAAGACACGGCAATCACGGTGCGCGCAGCCGCGGTGAGGGCGCTGTCCCAGGTCGTGGATGCTGACCCGCGGATTCTGGAGTGGGAGACGGTACAGGCTTCGGTACAGAGACGGATGTCGGACAACGGCACCATGGTCCGCAGCGCGATCATCGACCTGCTCGGGAAGCACATCGTAAACGACGCGCGAATCGCGGAGCGGTACTATGAATCAATCGTGGAGCGAATTTCCGACGTCGGCGTTAGTGTCCGGAAGCGCGTGATTAACATTCTTCACGACTGTTTGCGAACCGGGAACACCCTTGACTCCAAACACAACATCGAAGCCTTGCGATTCCTCGCGTTCCGCATTCTGGACGACGACGTCGGGATTCAAGACCTGATCGTCAAAATATTCCGCGAGCTTTGGTTTTCAAAGCCGCCTGTTTCCAGAAATTCGCGAAAAGAAACAAGCGCGGACGCCACCGACCCGGTGCGCGAAAGAGCGGAACAGCTCGTCGCCGTATTGTGGGAAGTGTATTGCGGCGTGTCAAGAGTGGGGTACGCCAAGCTTCCTCTGCTGTCCACGTTCCCCATCGTCGCGATTCTGCGGCGAGTGGTGTTCCCGTCGGAAGAGGAAGGCGCGGGCGCAGAGGGCGCTTCAAACGGCGACGCTTCCGAAACCGTAACCACCGCGCGGCGAATCTGCGCCTCGATTCTGGACGGTATGCTGGCGCAGGAAGAAGAGGTTATCGAAGATGGGGACGATAACACTGATGTTGGCGGTAAGACCCCTAACAGTTCCTCGGACATGACTCAGTTCCCGAAAGCGGTGCGGTACGCCTTGGGGCTTCACGTTTTCTGCGCCACTGACCCGCGTCTTTGCGTCGCTGAGGAAAACCCGATGCACTTCGCGACGTCGCTTCAACCCTACTTCAAGCGCAACGAAAACACTCCCGCGAACTCGTTACAGCTGCAGTGCTGCATCTCAGTCGTGGACGCGGTGGTGAAGGAAAGCGGCGCGATATCCCTGGCCACCGCGACAGAGATTGAAAAGGATTTGCGATTTTTGTTACTCAGAAACACCTACCACGGCGTGCTGTACTACGCGAGCCGGTGTATCTGTTCCGTCGCCGAGACCATGATGGGCAACGTCAGCACCGTTGCAACGGGGTCGCTTCAGATTTGCCGCAGGTTCGTGAAACTGCTGGCTGAAGTGGCCGAGAAGGAAAGCTTATCGTTGGGTGAGCGCGCGCACGTTTCGCGAGCGCTTTTCGTGCTGGGACACTTGGGGCGCTTCGGAGCGGACACGCTGGAGCTTTCGCGCGAAGTCGCCGTGGCGCCTGAAGCCTTACTCACGTTGTTCCGCACTTTCCTTCAAAGAACCGGTAACCAGGACGAGTTCGATTTGAAACGCCGAGCCCTGCAAGCCTGCGGGTTTCTGTTCGTCTCGCGGCCGGCGCTGATGCTGTGTCCCAACGGCGGGTTCGGGAAGGGCAGTATGGACGGCATTATGCGCGCCGCGCTTGGAAAGGACGCGGAGCGGAACCTAAAGGAACAAGCCTTACTGAACCTGGATGAGTATTTGAGAGAGGAAGAGATTCGAACCTTGATTCAGATGTCAGACGACCCGAACGCACAGCAAGGCGGAGGGAACGCCACTCAAAAAGCAAACGCGAACGCCGCGGCAATCGCGGGCACCGGCGGGGCTTTGTCCCGCGCGAAACGCAGACGCGCGGCGGAGGCGAAACGCGCAGAGGGTGGTGAAAAAGACACAACCGGAATCGGTTTCCAGACCGTCAACGGCGAGCACGACAACTCGTTAGCCAACGGCGTGGCGCAGCGGTACTGGAGTTTCGTGTTGGAGCTGTGTGTTGATCCCGAGCCTAGCGTCCGGCTGAAAGCCTTGCACCTCGCGGAGGTCGTGCTGCGACAAGGTTTGGTTCACCCGATGAGCTGCTTCCCTCCGTTGATCGCGCTTCAAGCCGACCCTGTTTTGACCTCGAAAAAGCTAGCAATGAGGTTGTTGAGACAGCAGCACGGCAAGTACCCTGATTTCTTCGACCACCAGCTCGGGGCTGGGTTAGGGCTGTTGTTCGAGTTCTGTAAAAGACTACAGAGTTTGGCTCGGCGCGCGGCGCGGAAAGGAAACACGCAAGCGGAACCGAAAGTCGCGTCGGCGGAAGTCGTGAACCAGGGCTTCACGAACATCTACAAGCTCGTGAACGGCACCAGGGCGAGCCGGTTCAAGTTCCTACTAGCCCTGTTGCGTCGCTACGAAGGCAAGACATCAGGTAGCGACGTTACGTACCTGTGTTTCCTCGCGAGCGCCATCGCGGCGTTGCCGTTCACAATGAGCGACGAAGTTCTTTTCGTGATTTTCCACTTGAACCGGGTGATTTCGTTGCGGGCGTCGACGCTTCAAGATTCGCTGAAGGAACGCGTGGCAAATGAGAAGGAGACCCTTGGGACAAACTCCGAAGTTTCTGTTGACCTGAAAGAAAACATCGAGCTTTCGTTATCCGCGTCGATCATGTTATCCCTGAAGCGATACTTGAAGCTGACGTATGATTTAACCGACCAGCGGACGCAGGCGTACAACCCCGCCGAGCCGTTAAAGTCAGCCGAGGCTTTCCGAAAAGACGAAGACGCGAGCGCGCTGGACTTGTCCTGGTGCGACCCGCTCGCGTCCGCGACGCTGGCGAGCTGCACCGCACAGGCTGATTTGTTCGCCACGCTGATGCAGAGCGACGCGAACGACTACGGCGAGTACGCCGGGACTGGCAAAAAACGCGCGCGGAAGAAGAAACGATCGACGTTCGCCGTGAACGATGACGACTCCGACGAGGATGACGATTCGGACGCGGACGACGAACCCTTCTCGCCGCTGCCAAAAACCGCCACCCTCGCGTCGCCCAGAAGCGCGCGAAAGGGAAAGAGGAGGAACGACGATAGCGCGACGCCCACGCCACGGAAGAAACTCGCGCTGTGAGGGAGTGAAACGAACTTGTAATGCCTAAAGACGTAACGAATCATCTCAAGTCTTGTCACGAAAAGTCTCTCCCGAGTCGGAAGCTCCGAGGAAAAAAGCGTTTTCTTTTGCCAAACGAATTATTTGGCGAGATCTCATCTCTCGGCTCCATTAATAGACGCACGCGAAACGCAACAGCCTACGCGATGTCCTCTTCAAGCGCTGAAACATCCGCCATACCTGATCCCCCGACCACCACGATCGAGAAAGTCGCCATGCTCCTTAACACCGTGCTGGAGTCCGTCGATGCACTGCAAGCGAGAAACGATACGCTTGAAGTTGAGCTCGCTCGCACGAAGCTAGACGACCCCGCCTCGCCATCCACACCCAGTTGCGGTCCCGACGCAGCTGGGGACTCCGAGGGCACCACACACGCCCAAATCTATGCATACCTCGGACGATTCTCCGCTAGCTGAAGATGACACCCCGAGTGATTCTCCGCTGTATGAATTTGACACCCCCCCCAGTTTTTCGTTCAGAGAGCGAGAATAATTCTCAACAAACACCGATATCGCCTTCGTTGTTTGATGGTGCAACTCCAGGAAGTACGTTCAGATACGTCGATACTCCTGAAAAAACTCCGATATCTTCCACTTTGTCTAGAGGGTATTACTACAGTGAAGAATGCCACGAGAAAATCGAAGCAAACGAGCTGAAGGAGCTGAAATCCTGGTTGAATGCCGGCCGTCCGTTGCCCAAGGAGACGTGCGCGTGCGCAGCGGGACACGGGCATCTCAAGGTTCTGACGTTGGCCCGCGAGATCGGCTGCCCGTGGGATGTGGACACGTGCACTTCAGCCGCGATGAACGGGCACCTCGAGGTACTGAAGTTTGCCCGCAAAAAGGGTTGTCCGTGGGATGAGCGTACGTGCACAGCGGCGGCTTGGCATGGGCGCCTCAAGGTGCTCAAGTGGGCGCGCGCGAATGGATGTCCGTGGGACAAAGAAACGTGTTACTGGCCTGCTGCGGAAGGGCACCTCGAGGTGCTGAAATGGGCGCGCGAGAACGGAGCTCCTGAACGGTGATAAATTTGTCTGTGCTATGTTAGAACTACTAGTCTAAATACTTAAAAAAACATCTTCAACTCCCAGCCTGCGAGTCGCCTGAGCTTCGCCGCGGCGTCGTCTCCGTCGCCTCGCAGCGCCGGCGACGCCGCGTCCAGAAGCCACGCCTCTAGATTTTCGGCACCTTCCCTCGCGCGCGCGAGCTGCGGGAACGTCTCCGCCGCGGGCACGTTCAGCAGGAACACCGGCACGCTTGTGTCGAAGGAAATGCGTTTCCGCTTTTGGCTCTGTTTTTCCGGAGACGGTTTTTTCGCGGAAGCCGGCGACGCCGTTATTTTTCTCGTCGCAACCGGTATCTGCGCCCGGCAGTCCGATAAAGGCGCAGGCGTTGCTGATAAAGGCAACGGCATAGGACTCCCTACGTCTACTGGAGATACGTACACGCACCCCGCTCCGCACATCTTTTGCGTGGTTTCGATATCTTGAAGTCTGCGCGCGAAAATTTCGCGAAACAGCGCGGGCCATATAGGATGCCGCTTGTCGGAATAGGAAAGCTCCAAAAACGCTTCTTCGCTGACGCCGGTTTTCTTGAAAAAAGAATCCACGGCCCCCGGCGGAAGTTGCCCACCGGGATCCAGCGTAGTGAGGTACGTCGTGACCCGATCGGTGAAGGTGTTTGTGGAACTATCTGTTTGTCGAACCGGTTCAGGAAACTCCGGGAGCTTTGCGAAATCCAGAATTTGACGGAAAACTTCATCCGCGTTTGACGCGTTACTTTTGCGAAACGCGCCAACCGTGTTTGCGCTTGAGAACTCAACCGCCAAACCTTCGTCTCTCTTTTCCGTCGTGCCAACCTCGCTTGAAAGTCGAGAAAGAACACCCTCCACGGCTTGGTTCCAAACCGCGACGCACTCACCAGGAGTCGCCTCGTGTGCGTCCGGAACGTTGAGCGTAGTGAGCGCGTTGGCCATCTCGTCCCTGAGGTACGCGGCTTGGAAGTACGGCGCTGGAGGCGCGACGCTCGAGAGCCAGCGCACGCCGGCAGACAGCTCGTCGTTCCACTTCTGCCATTCCGCGGCGGTCGCGGTGTCTAGGTCGCGCATCGCGGCGAGCCGAGTCACGCGAACGGTGATCGCGGAATCACTCTCTCTGCGTTGACGGCGCTTCGACTCCTCCGACGACACGATCGCCTCTATGTTCGCTTCGATTGCTCGCCAGTTTTTGCACGAAGCGGGGCACGCACATAGAACCAGCAGCGGCAACAGTGCGTTACACTGTAGGGATGCCACGAACGCTCTTAGTCGCTGTTCTTCAAACCCAGGAATAGGAGCACTCAAATACAACTTGTTTTGGGTGCCAATGTCCAACACGAAAACCGCGGCGGAGGCGTATCGACGAGGAGAGGACTCGATTGGCGAAGAACCAGGAACGTCCCTCGCGCAGACCCACAACATTTTGGCGTCGTCGAGTTCGGACAGCTCGTTGTCCTCTACGAACGGTTTAGAAGCGTATAGGGAAAGAACATTTCCATCGGAACCTTGGTCACTGGAGAGTTGGTTACCGCTGGAGCGTTCATCCGACGCTCGCCCGCGGGACAGCTTGGCTCGCAACCAGTGGCTTATTGATTTTTTCTGATCCGAAGAATTTTCAAACCCCGAACACGTCAGTAATTTCCAGTGCGACAAGTGCCCTGCTTCGGTTTCGTCTTTCCGAAGTATGCTCGGCACGTCCAAGGGGGAACCCCACGGGACGTTTCGCGAGGCGTCTAGTTTTACTCGAAGCGTGGCGAGCGCGGTGGAAACTCCGGTGTTTGAAAATCCAAATACAGATTTTTGAGATTTCGGGACCGCGGCGCGAAGCGCGCTTGGTGCAATTCCGGGAATGGGAGACGCGGCGGTCCTGGACGCGGCGATTTTGGCCTCTCTGCGTTGGTGGATCTGTGCCGAGGCGTGTTGTCGCCATTTGTAAACCGCAAACGCATACCGAGCGACGCGTGCCTTTTCCGCGCGTCTCGCGAGCTTAGCGGCGACTAACGCCGCCGCCGCCGCGCGTTCCGCTCTTCGTTTGGCTTCCTCTTCCCTCGCTAAACGCTCCGCTTCCCTCGCACGCGCCGCTTGCACGGCTCGAGCGGCGTAAGCAGCCTTCTCTGCTTCCAGCGCTGCTTTCTGTGCTTCATCAGCAGCCCGCTGTGCTTCCTCCGCGGCTCTCTGCGCTTCCATCGCTTTCTCCGCTTCCCTCAACTTAGCTTCGCGTTCAAGGGCACGTTTTGTCTCCTCCGCCTTCACAAACGCCTCCGCTCGGGCTCGTTCTTCCTTCACGAGCGGCGAGGGACTCGGCGGCTTTTCCGGTTCAGCCGCAAGCGGTGGGGGTACCGCGATCTTAGCGGGTTCGAAGATAAACCCACCCGCAAGCCCACCCGGTATTTCCGTAGGTGAGGTACTCGCATGTGGGGTGTATGACGAACCAGAGGAAGGCGGTTCGAAACTCGGGAAACTCGGCGCGGTTGGTTTTGTTTCCCTCACCACGGGCGAAAAAGGAACCGCGTTTTTGTTGAGCGCCGCGGGAGAGACGTCAGGTTTGGTAATGGTGAACTGCGCTTTTTCAGTTCGAGATGCGACTGGCGTGGATGTTGTCCCAGCGTTAGTTGTGGCGGGCGGAAACGCAACCGATGGACCGGCACTGCTCGGGCCCGCCGCTTGCGCCGTTTGTTTTTGTTTTTGAGCCTTTTTGCGTCGCATCTCGAGCTCCTTAGCCGCGATGTCAGCGCGAAGCTTTTCTGCCGCCACCTCCGCCGCGGTTTGCCTGGCCTTGACTGATTCGATGAGCTGTTTGCCTTGTTTGCTGTCTCGCGCAGGGGACACGCGAGAGGGGGAAGCACCAGGTAGGTCTCCTCTGGGGCTGGAGCCAACTGGTGGTTCGAAAGTCACAGGTGTTTTCGTGGGAGTCACTACCCTCGGTTTGGGAACCGCGAGGTTCGCCCTGGGCGGCGACCTAACTAAAGTGTTGCCAAAGTTTCGGGGAGTACCAGTTCCAGGTCCGGGTGTCGGCACAATCTCATGCAAGTACGTCGACGCGCGTTTCCCGTCCACGATGGGTGACCGTAAAATAGGAAACTCATCCGCGGGCTCGATGAACCCGGCTTCGCGAATC
>TARA_B110000977_G_scaffold184355_1_pt1 | contig 12630 bp, 7 predicted proteins | sample TARA_B110000977 | Tara Oceans TARA_B110000977 (sample SAMEA4397798) | marine metagenome | biome: Polar Biome; feature: [SRF] surface water layer (ENVO:00010504); material: water (ENVO:00002006), including particulate matter (ENVO:01000060) such as... | depth 5 m | reverse complement strand
GTAGCAACATCCTTGGTCCACCGTTGTTTGTGCTGTTCGACTGTTGTTGCGGTTGACAAAACATTCGCTTCGCACTCCGCGAGTTTTTCGCGCAAAGAATGTTCAACTTCTACTACTTTTTCTTTGGTCATTTTCGATTCCAAAAACCCTCGTAACATTTCGTTTTCAGTCACCACAGCTTGTATTCTCTTCGCGCTCGCCTCCTCCGACCGCCTGTGGCTCTCTTTGACCTTCCCCAGCTCGAACTCGTAGTAAGCGCGCATATCAGCTAATGCTGTTTGAACTTGTTCCGTGTCAGACAAAGCGTCACCTTCAACTCGCTTGGTTTCTTGAGTCAAGGACTCAACATGTTCTGTAGCACGTGTCATCTCCTTCTGCACTGTATCCCTTACCCCGACCACATCTTTGTACCACCTGTCGTAACTCACCGTAGACGCTTCCACGGCAAGACTCACGAGCCGCAAGTGGTTCGCCGCGTCGGTTTTTTCGTGCCTCTTCACCTCAGAAATATTTCCAGAAAAGAAACACCCGAACCGCTGGAACGCGCAGTGCGTCTTCTTTTGCATTTCGCTCTTGTGACACTCAGTTTTTTTATGCATAGCAAGCTTTGTGACCTGTATGTCGCACCCGCAGCTTTCACAGGTTACCTTTCTAGCCGGACATATCAATTCGTGCTTCAACAGTCGCCGCGCGCAAATTTGCAACTTGCAGTGCGCGCAAACTTCCTGACGGAAAGGACACACCTCGTCGTGCGCTTGTTTCGCCCGCCGCTCGCCCCGGTACGTACACTTTTCCGTGACCAATTGTGACCCATCCACAGTATCTCCCGCGTTACTACCAGTGTCCTCCCTTGAACACGCCACTACCTCAAGCCCGCAAACCATGGAGTGCTCAATCAGCTCGCCTTTGCGTCCGCGCCACGGACAACCGTTCGGGCACTTGGCGGTCTTTTTAGGGCACATTTGAAGGTGCTGCTGTAACCTGTTGTGTCGTTTCTTTTCAGAGCAACCGGGTATTGAGCACGGAACGAGTCTGTACGGACACATCGCTTGGTGCTTCGCCCGTTCATGTCTCAATATAATCATGGGACACGAATCGACATCACCCGCGTGTTTCTGGTCGTCTAAGTACGGCAAGTTGCATGTGGATTTCGAAAAACCGCACACGTCTTCGTGCGATTTTCGATCCGCGATGGCGACCGTTTCAGAACACCCTTGCGGCTCGTGTGTCCACCGGCCTATTCCCGCGACGTTGTCGATATACCTCAAGCCGTGGCGGCATAAGACTCGAAGGGCTGCGACGCGTTCTCTAGCGCCGTGGTCTGAGGCTAAATCATTCGTCGTCAACACATAACCCTTTGATGAATCGTTTTTGTTATCCGTCGCTACTTGGAAATCATTCGGCACACACCCGCGGCAATACGTGAATCCGTCGTGCGCCACGACTGGGTCTAAAAAGACATCAGAACACCCTCGGCACGTGACGTGCGGCTGTGGTTTCGTCACGAACACGCTCGGTACGCCGGACTCGTTCGCGAACCGGGGGTCGTACGTGGGGTCGATCGATTGAGATGCATCTTGTGTTTTTTTGGTTGGAGCAGGCGCGGGGACTCTATGCTCCGTGGTTGGTTGTTTGAGCCAGGTTGGGACGTTTGCGTTTCCCTCGTTCTCGAACGGGATCGTTTCGCACAACACCACGTCGTTCGTGTCGGTTGGCGAGGCAGGGTTATCGTCGCCCGTGTCATTCCGCGTACCCGCCCCTACACTCGTCGGTAAAACATCGGACGGGTGGACGTACCGCCGCTGGCCCTCGTGGTTGGGGGAGAGCCACAAATCAAGGGGCTCGCCGAACGGGTCCTCGATCTGCGTCAGCGGCATTTTAGCCGCGCGCGTGACGGAGACGTCCGCGGGGAAGCGGACGTCGGGAGGGAGGCGCGAGCCGCACTGACTACTGACTCGGGTCTCATTCCGAGGAAAACAACGAGAGGAGTCGCTCTCGAAACGAAACGGCTCTCGATTTGGATGGCGGAACTAGTCCATAGACCGTCAACAGACCCCCAAAGTGAGGGGCATGCACCAGATCCCGCACACTCGTGTTTTAACCTCGAACGGGAGAAGGCGCTAAACCTCGATGCGAGCAAGCGCTTTTCCCGAATTCTTGTGAGAATCTCAAACCCTATTGGCCACTCCGCCCAGCGCCTCGACCACCGCATCTCACGGTTCGTGTGGTGTGCGTGTCGGTAGGTTCGGGTACACAAAATGTCCATCTCCAGCGATGAGGTGAATTACCTCGTGTACCGGTATCTGCAAGAGTCCGGATTTACGCACGCGGCATATACATTTGGCTACGAGTCGTTCATAGGCAAGACGAGCATCGCACGCGGGGTGGAGTTACCCCCCGGTGCTTTGGTTTCCTTCATCCAGAAAGGGTTGCAGTACCTGGAGTTGGAAGCAAATTTGAACGAGGTACGTCAATCTAGTAAGCCGTACGGCGCTGTTTCCGGGCTCGCATTCGGTCCCATTTTCCCGCCATCAACTTTTTGGAACGACCTACGCGATTGCGCGATCGATCGAATCACACGAGTGTCCCCATCGTTCGGTGAATGTGTTTCATGTCTCGCAAATGACATACACGAGTCATCCGGTACCTATTGAGTGTACACGCAAGGTGCACGCAACACAGCGGTACTCGTGATACCTTTGACTGTAACCCCGCCCACGCCCCTCGCTGACCAATTCCCTCCCATGACTCGATTCGATTGAAATTCGATTCCCAATCCATTCCACCCCACACAGGACGGCACTGATGTCGATAACAACTTCTCCATGCTCACCAGTTCCGATTTGCTTACCAAGCCGGTGGAGGACTTGAAAACTATCGTCAAGACGAAGCGGAACATGAGTGATGCGGAGCGCGAAGGGGCTCGGATTGCAGAGGAAAAAATAGAAAAAGAAAAGATCAAGCGCGAAGACGGCGCTGGCGCGAGCGACGCGATGGACGTGGACGACGCCACCGGAGGTGACGATGTTCAAAACACACCGAGCGATGAGGTCACCGTGTTGGAGGGACACACCAGCGAGGTGTTCATCTGCGCGTGGTCGCCCTCATCGGAGCAGCTCGCGTCGGGGGGCGGGGACGCGACGGCGCGCATGTGGACGTTACCCGCCGGGCCTTCGGGGAGAAGTGCCAGTGAGGCCGGCATCCCAGCCCCTTTAGTTTTGAAGCACGAGGCGAAAGCGGGTGCGGGTGGTGAGGCAGTGGTCAGTGAGAAGACAACTGCAAACGGCGTTGATAAAAGTGAAAAGAAATCCTCACCTGAGAAGAAGAAATCTGAAGACGAGTGGGCGAACAAAAGCAAAGATGTCACGACGCTGGATTGGAACGGAGACGGTAGTTTGCTCGCGACCGGGAGTTACGACGGCCTCGCAAGGGTGTGGAGCAAGGATGGCGAATTGGTACACTCGTTAGACGAACACAAAGGGCCTATTTTCTCGCTGAAGTGGAACAAGAAGGGGGACGTGCTGCTATCGGGGAGCGTTGATAAAACTGCAATCGCGTGGGACGCGAAAACGGGCGAAGTAAAGCAGCGGTTCGACTTTCACAGCGCCCCAACCCTGGACGTCGATTGGCGGGATAACGAGTCCTTCGCCACCTCATCCATGGACCACATGATTTTCGTGTGCAAGCTCGGGAGCAATAAGCCAATAAAGCAGTTCAAAGGCCACACGGATGAAGTGAATGCGATCAAGTGGGACCCGAGTGGGAAGTTACTCGCGAGTTGCTCGGACGATTACACGTGCAAGGTGTGGTCTCTTGATTCCGACACATGCGCGTTTGACTTTGCAGACCACACCAAGGAGATCTACACGATCAAGTGGAGTCCTACTGGTCCTGGGACTGATAATCCGGGGTTGCCGTTGCTGTTGGCTTCCGCTTCGTACGACGCGACCGTTAAATTATGGGACGTGATCGCGGGGACGTGCGTGCACACGTTACGAAAACACACCGACCCTGTGTACTCTGTGGCTTTTTCGCCTGATGGACAATACCTCGCCTCCGGTAGCTTCGACAAACGACTTCACGTGTGGCGGGTTAAGGATGGAAAGAGAGTGAAGACGCACAAGGGGGAAGGGGGGATTTTTGAAGTGTGCTGGAACGCGTCGGGGGATAAAATCGCCGCGTGCTACAGTAACAACACTGTCAACGTGGTGGATTTCAAGCCGTAATACGTGTATGGTGATGCCATAAATACGTGTGGTGATTAGAAGTGGTGCTAGAGAGAAACGAGTGTCTCGACAATTGTAGTAATGGAAGGTACGAAGGTAAAGATTTATTTCAAAGTTTTACTCCATCTTGCCTCCGCTGATTCAAGCCACTCTCGCGGCACGCCCGCCTTCTCCACCATCCACTGTTTCTTCCCTTCGTCCCCTACCCACTCCTGTACGCGTTTGTGCAACACCTTACGTACTGCATCCGCGCGTCGAGGCCCATCGCTCAGGTGCATCAACACGAACGCGGTCCACTGCTGCACTAGGTTCGGCCCGGAACACGAATCTAGCTGCGTGGCGAAATCCACTGTGAGCCGGTCGTGCAGTGCCGCCGTGGCAGCCGTCTCGGGCACCGCCCCCACCGCCATCAACGTCTGAAACAAGTGCCACGCCAGCGAGTAGTTGCTCAAGTCGTCCGTGCAGTACGTCAGGGGGTGGAACATCTGGCGTAGCGCGTGTGTGGTTGAGTCGTAACTCAGGGAATCAGCCGGGATGCCGGCCAGCACGAGCAAGTTGAAACAGACGTCTCTTAGGCGGTGAGCGTCGCTGTCAATGTCTGGTCTGCCCGATCCAGGCGTGCTCGGGTACAGCGCCGTCTCACCCTCAACACAACTTAAATACCCGTCCATCACCTTCCCCACCGTGGTGCAAGGACTGGCGCCGTACCACACGTGAAGCCCGAAATTGACTTTCCAATCATCGACGGGCAAATCGTGCCTGAAAGGGGCAACCTCGCCCGCTAAAACCTCAAACAACAAACTGGTCTCCTCCGGCACGTACGTACCCACCGCAGAGTTTCGCCAGATGTTGAGTTGCGCGGAGGCTAAATCGGCGGATGACCCGCCCGTGTTGCTTTGCGCAATCAGTGTGGCTAGCCTTGGATCGCCGTTACCCGCAGCCGAGGTAACTGCCCCAACAATTGCGCCGGCCGCGGTCTTCTCGGCGGTAGAATTATTTGAGTTTTCAGAATTAACACGTCCCGTTTGCTTCCGCAGCCACGCGCTTACCCCCGCTCTGCGTCTGTGTCTGTCCGCGGCGGACCCTAAAGGCGCGGCATCCGGCATGTCGCCCCACAGCGTCTTCACCAGGTCCCATGCGCTGACTTCCAGTGCCAATACACCAGGGCTCGTTTTGCCGGAAGCCATCGCGACTTCTACCGCGCCCAGATACGCGTCGCACAGCTGTGGAAGCTCGACTCTGGAACACTGTAATCTCCGCCGTACGCCAAACTGCTTCGAGGGTACTTGGTCATACGAAGTGTCTTTTCCAGGGGTTTCAGGGGCAGCAGAAACGTCTCCGTCGCACACTCGATCCTCTCCGTCCACCGTGACACCGAGCGCAACCTCCAGCGACGCTACCCGCGCGCGCGTATCGCTGCCGCCCGAGCGGGGGGCGAACCGTTCGGTAACAACCTTGGCGTTCGGCGCGTGAAGCGACCCTTTGTTTATTTGTGATTGCGAGACGGATGAATAGCCTCCCGAGCTGGCTGCTGTGTTGGCATCGATTCGTCCAGAGTGTGTGAGCTGCCCGTGCGGCCCCCATGACGCTCTAAAACTCGCGCCGAAAAGCGAGTACGCGTCGACTAGTCTGCTTTTATTAATCACCCGCTCGGGAAGGCGCAAAGGTTTTGGAGTGCGGTGATCTCGGACGACGGCGGATGCGATGGCGTACGCGTTGGCGGCGGGGGGTGTTCGGCGTTTGCGTTCGTCGCGTCGGTGTTGACGGGTTGCTTCCATCGCGCGCTTAGACTGTGCCGCCGCGAAGGCGTCCGCGCCCGGCCCTTGACCCGCGCCCGTTTCTAATCGGGAAGAGGGTTCGCTGTGTCGCTCGTCCAACAAATCGGTCGGCTTCAGGTTGAACAACGCGTGTGCGGCTTGGTGCGCCACCGCTGGTTTCGACGGGGTTTTACGGATTTCCGCTGATCGTGCAGCCGTGGAGCCGAACCCTACGCGCAACCCTGCGACGCCCATCCCCTCAACAGCCATGGGAACCTCTTGGGTCTCGTCGCTCGCGTCGCTGCTGAACGACCTGACTCTAATACTTTTCTCCTCGGGAAGCTCCATCACGTCGTCATCCTCGGAATCGGACGCGTCAAGGTCCATGCCGTACATTCCGGAGGTGTGATCCACACCAGCGAGAAACCGCTCGGTCGCCATCGCGCCCGTCCCACCAAAGGAACCTCGCGCACCTCGCTCTCAGCCGAGGCGGCGGGACGTTCAAATTGATTGGATCTCGCGCTCAAAAATTGTTGGCTGCCAAAAATCCCGCCTTCGCAGGTGTGCCCAGTCTTTTAAAGCCACTCGCAAGCACGCTTCACCACGCAATCACCGCCGAACGTCTGGATTCTCGATACCAGTCCGGCGACGCACCGCACTCCGGTTTTAGTTACCCGTGCGATGGGCGCCGACGGCGAGTCTGACCCCTCTGGGCCCGATGATCTCGACACCAATGCATCGTCTAATTTTATTTTCTTCACCTCGGTCCCTGTAAAGAAGCGCTCCATCACCTCGATCTCGCCGAAGGACTTCGAACGCGAGTTCATAGACAAAGCGGTGCCGCTCGTGTTGACTGATTTCATGTCTGACTGGCCTTGCGCAGAGAAGTGGACGTTGCAGTGGTTCGCAGAAAAACACGGGGAGGTCCAAGTCGCGGTGGACGATGGGACGAAGGAAAAGATGAGATGCTCGCTGAGAGAGTTTGTCGATAAATGCGATGGAGACGACGACGCGGCGGAGAGCACGATGCAGGCGAGTACTTCAGAGAGTACTGATGCCTTGACGGCTGGACATATATATTCGCAATATACGCATGTCGTGCCATATCTACGCACGTGGAATTTCTTGGACGACCTGCCTGAGCTAGAACAAGACATCCGGCAGAACTCGGAATACTTCAAAGACTACTTCCACAGTTTAAAGGAGAGTTGGCGCCCGCCGTTCACGTGGGCGTTTCTCGGTGGAAAAGGCGTGCGTACTCCGTTACACGTCGACATCTGGCACACCGATGCGTGGCTCACGAGTTTGGAAGGTGAGAAGAAGTTTGTGCTGTTCCACCCGGGGCAGGTGAAGTACATTTTTTGCGACGACGACGAGACGTTTGTGGATCTCGAAAACGTCGATTATGAAAAGTTTCCAAACTTCCAAAAAGCCACCCCGGTGGAGGTTCACTTGAAACAGGGCGAAACCATATACATTCCAAGAAAGTGGCCGCACTACGCGGTGTGTGTGGAGCCCGGAGTGTCACTGACTGTCAACTTCCTATCCCGAGCCAACCGCAGAAATGTGGTTGAGAAAACAATCGGGTTCGCCAACCGGCGCGACGCGTGTGAGATGTTGATTGGCCGAAAATTACGTGCGAGCGATAACCTTTTGAAGTTTTGCGTGCACGGGGGAAACATGCAACTAGGTGATGCGGCGAAAATAATGGGCGTCGACACGAGCACGCTGCAGGAGAAGATGAAGCAGGCGAAGCGGGACCGGCTCAGGGCGGAACAAGAGGAGGCAGAGAGGGACGAGGAAGAGTGATCAGCAGGCGTAGACGATTACTTGCTTATAAGAATTCGTGGAAATATTTCAAAGACTTTTTTCTTTCCCTGACAGCCTGATGCTCTCCGCATTTCATTTGCAGGATCACGTCCTGTGCGTTGACGGGCCCCGATGCGTCGCCGCGGCCCCACGGTGCCGCGCAGCTCCGCGAAGCTCGGGGACAGTGCGTCTGGAGAAGGCGATGCGGTGATCGCCAGCACGTGGAGACTCTCCCTAGGCACAGACGACGCGTCAACAGCCACGGACCCGATCCGGAAAACATACCAAAAGTGCGTAGGGTGCCCACGACGATGACGAATTCAAAACTACCGATCCGGTCGCGATGATGTCCCGTCACACATGCATCACCTGACCCACCGCTGACCCACATACCTCCCTCCCCCCCCTCCAACCACCGCAGGACTCAGAGTTACAGCACGAACGAGGTTTCCATCCAAACCACGGAACTACGTGGCGGGTTTGTTGGTGAAAGTTTCGTCGCGAACGAGCTGTCCAATCAAAAGTTGATTGGCTTTCTGAGAAGCGCAGTTCCTCAGATGACTGATGCCCTTGCTGAAAACGAACAGAGCGTGACTTTTGAGGAAAATCACATGAACACAACCTCATACGGCGACTCAAACGACGAATCACTCCCAACGTGCGTCTACGCGTTGGACCCGCGGCCGAGCGGGTTGGGAATTGCATCGGCGACATCCACGTCAAAATCTCAATCTCAAAATTCCAAATCCCAATCGCGCGACGACAAGTTCTGGCAAAATTTAGTCCCTACTGGCGTTTCGTGGTCCAGTACCGGCCACTCAATAGCCGTGTCCTACGGCCGCTTCGACGTCACGGGGTGGTGCGACTCACCCGGGGCGCTTTGTGTTTGGAATTTAAGAAAGCAATCGATCGATCCAAAAAAACCAGATCACGCGTTTGAGACGGATTCTTGTCTGCAAAGCGTTTCTTGTCACCCCACTGTGCCTAGTCTCATTTGCGCCGGCTCGTTCGATGGCGAGGTTTACGTGTGGGACGTTTCTGGGGGAGAGGGTAATGGAGGTCAAGGGGATAGTAGTGATGATGACAGTGACTTAAAGTCCCCAAATTCAAGGGTCGTAAATACTCAAGCAGAGTATCTGCGAGCCCGGAGCGCCGTGTCTGACGCGTCGCACCGAGAACCGGTGACTTCGGTGGCTTGGTTGAAAAACGCAAGCGCTACCGCTTCTCGGTTTTCGAAAACTGCGACGCACGAGGTCGTGTCCTTTGGGTCAGATGGCCGGGTGCTGGTGTGGGACTTTACGAAGGTTGAGACTGGATCGGGTGATAGGTCGGTGAATGGAAAAACTGAAAAGGGAAGTCGTCGCATGCCTTTCCCTCAATTCGGATGGGAAACGAAGAGCCAAAACTCGGGTACTGGTAAGATGTTGGTAAACGGAATCGCTGCGGCTTCGTTTTTTGAACCCACGAAAGGCACCGGGAGCGTGAGACGTGATGGTGTATCCAGTAATCGTTTCCTCATAGGGTGCGACAGTGGTAACGTGTATGAGTGCACCACGAAAGGTTACTCCGAAACCGCGAGTACCGGTTTTTACAAAAAAAGTTTGGCGGACGGAAACGGAGCGCCGCAGATGAAGTCGCCGATAGTATCAACCCACGAATCTCACTCCGGCGCGGTACACGGTATCGCACTGAACCGCTTCAGCGATACATTGTTCGCGTCAGTTGGAGCAGATGGCAGCTTGAAAATTCATAATCGAAAGACTCAAAAAAAGGTTTTAAGTTGCGAACCCAAGTGCGGCGCGCTGTTTTGCGCAAAGTGGTCGCCGTCGAAGCCGCTGTTAATTGCCGCCGGGACTGCCAACGGTACTGTCGTTCTATATGACCTCGCAGGAGGTGGAAGTGGAGATAGTGGAGGTATCGCTGGTGACATTTTGGATTCCGTCGCACCTGTTGCCGAGCTTACCGGGTGTCGTTTGGGAACACCGACGCAAGCCATAGCGTTCAACGAAAAGCTTCCCGAATACCTCGCGAGCGCGGATGGCGGCGCGGTGCGGATTTGGGAACTAGGCGCATGGTTCATCAACCCAAAACAAAATGAAACCAACGCGTTGCGGAACTTGACTGGGGAAGGAGGTGGGTAATAGGGTGTAACAGGAGTATGAATATGAATAGGGCGTCATATATAGTCTCTTAAATAGTCATAAAAATACATTAGATCCGATCGAAACCCGGCTGTCCGTCTCGTGATTTCGACCGCGACGACAACCTCGGCTGCTCGCCCCGCCCGCGTCGTTCCGAGGACCTTTCCGATACCCGGTCGGAACGACCATGTGCTTGTTCTCCACGCCCAGAGGAAGTGGCGATCACAGGGCGTCGTGATTGTGATTGTGAGCGCGTGTCGTCATACCCTGAAGCTTCTTCGCGTTTTTTCGCGTCGTCTCTCTTTTTTCCTCCTTTGGAACCCGACAGTTTATCCTTGTCATCAATCACTTGCTGCAACATCCTTACAATCCCGTCCACCGCGGTTTCCAGCCCGTGTACTCGTTCCGAATGCGCATCCATGACCTGGATCATCTTGTCCTGGAACTTTCGTAACTCAGCGCCGGAAGTTGCACCGACAGATTTCTGCGTCTTTTCCGCATCCTTTATCCGGTTCCCGACGTCCGCCAAGTCGACGTGCATTTTTTGAACCTGCCTCTGCACGGCTTCGATCTTTTCCGTTTGCGAAAGTTCCTCCAACTTGGCGGCTTCCATCGTGTCGTCAGCGTCCGCACCGAAAACACCTCCTTGTTCTTCTATCAGCTTGTCTTCCCTCACGCGCTCCGCTCTGACTTGCGCGTGCCACCCCGTGTTCAGCGTCTTCCTCGTGTCGTCCCAAAGATCGTTTCTGTTAATTTGCTGCGTCGCTAATCGCTGCATCGCACGTCGCGAATTCCGGAGCTGCTTTAAAAAAGCATCAAACACGTTTCGTTTCAGTTTTGGTTGCGTGTCTTTGAGCATTTCGCAAAACGCGGCGGGGTGCCACACCGCGGCTTCTACGGTTGTGTCGTACGGTAAGACGCACAACGTTGCGCGCGTGAACCCGAACGCGAGCCCGGGGTTTATCAAAAAACCAGGATCACAAAGACGCGCGTCACCGGGTTTCGCGTGTTTCGATATCTCCCGGTGGGAGTACCGGGTTTCGGGCGTGCCGTCATCCTTGAATAATGACTCTTCGTTTTGGGCCACTACACAGGTACCTTCCATCAAGATCGCGATTAGATCGGTGTGGTGTCCCGCCGTGGCTAACGACACATCCCTTGTGAAAACAGTAGGCCTCATGTCGATGCAAACGCGTTCTATTATGGTTTCGTTTGGCAGTATATCTCCGCTCAACGCCGAGACGACCACCCTCCCGTACACGAAAAAGTTGACATCCACCCTGATGTGTTTCGGCAGTTCCGCGATGACCTCCCGGTCGCCTGGTTTTGAGTTCTCTGCGACGTACTTGCGGTAGGAGTGGATGCGCAATGCTAGGCTTCTAGGCACGTTTCGGCCGTCGATGAATCGTCGCAAACTTAAACTCCGTTCCACTTCCTGGTTCTCCGCCGAGTCTGCACTTAACAACGAACTGACCTTACCGATGATCATGGAGAACACGAAGCCGCCTAACAGCATGACACCACAAGCTAATAACCGCTCCGAGACGGTCTGGGGCACGACGTTTCCATAGCCTACTGTCGTCAGCGTCTGAACAGCCCAAAACAAACTCCCGACGTACAGCTCCCAGCTCCGCATGTTCGTGCCGGCGTAGTCTTCGCGCTCGAAATCGTACACCGAACCGTACATGCACGCCATCCAGTGCGAAAGCAAACAAAGCACCACCAACAGTTTCGTCATGCTCACCTGTAAGTGGTACATCAGAAAGTATTCCTCGTACCGCGCGAAGATTCGCACGGCGCGGACGATTCGTAACAGTTTTAGTAACCTTAACAGCGCGAAAAAGTTTAAAACTCCGTTCGCAGCGCTTGACAAGTTTCTTTCCTTGCCGGCGCAAGGATCTGAAGATGTGATGTCCCACGAACAGCTACTCAACCCCCTTGACCCTCTCGCGATGTAGTCAATAGGCAAGCAAGCTAAAAAGTCAACCAAGAACCAGGTCTGCAAGTAGTGCCTGGTGATTTTATCCAAGTCCACGACGTACACCACTTCGTCCGTGTCCTTACGGTGCTCCCAGTACGCCGTGAAGAACCCGAACGAAAGGTCGATCCAAAAATACAAATCCACTAAAAATTCAAGCACGTACCAACCGCCGTACGCGTCCGCGTCGAAGCCCATCCTGTACGGTACCGCTAGGGCGACGTAGCAAAGAATTATGATCTGCGCCGCGTCCCACACGCCTCGGAACGGCGTGTTCGCGTGCAACACGTATGGACTGATCGAAGTGTCGTTCATCGCAGATTTGATTTGCAAATCCTTGTGATACGATTCGCTTCTTTTCACGCGATCGTTTTGGTTGGGTAACGACGATACCACGCTTTCGTCGTCCCGGCGCGACCGCGGTTCGTACGCGGACTCGTCATCGGAGTCTAGTGTGTAGGTGTGTTGAGAGACGCAGTAGTCGTGTGCGAAGGACGAGGGGAAGATGTGTCAGCATAATGGTTGGACAGCCGAAGCACGCATCAGATCAATGGCACGTTGGGCGTACAGAAAACTTTCATTTTGGAACAGCGAAGCGTAGTGCTACGTACCTGGCGCGTATTTGTACCGCTGCGGCGGCAGGCTGTCCATGGCGAACTTGCCGGTGGGTGTGCGAGTCAGCATCGCGACACCCGGCAACAAAAGGTGCACGCGCGTCG
>TARA_B110000977_G_scaffold5972_1_pt1 | contig 12633 bp, 11 predicted proteins | sample TARA_B110000977 | Tara Oceans TARA_B110000977 (sample SAMEA4397798) | marine metagenome | biome: Polar Biome; feature: [SRF] surface water layer (ENVO:00010504); material: water (ENVO:00002006), including particulate matter (ENVO:01000060) such as... | depth 5 m | reverse complement strand
CGCGACTACATCCATGTTGAAGATTTAGCAGACGGGCATGTTCTGTCGCTCAAATCCCTGATCGAAACCAATCAAAGCCACACCGTGAACCTTGGAACAGGCGAAGGATCATCGGTGCTGGACGTGTTGAACGCCTATTCCGAAGCATGCGGGAAAAAGTTGCCCCATCAGATCAAGCCGCGCCGCGATGGTGATGTTGCAGTTCTGACAGCGCGACCTGAAAAGGCGAAGGCCACCCTCGGGTTTGAGGCGAAGCGCAGTCTTGCGGACATGTGTAAATCAAGCTGGGCGTGGGTGAACGGCCAGCGGCGCAACAGCAACTAGCGTGGCATCGGATTGGTCGCGTTCTTGTAGGGCGCCCAATCCTCAACCTCTGGGTAATACTTCTTACGCCATGCACGCACCTTCGGGTCCATGATGCGTCGCCACACCGGCGGGATCATCGCCGCCATCGTCATGATGGGATAGCCGTATGGTAGTTGCGGCGCGTCGTCCTCATCGTAGGTTTGCAGCATTGTAAAACGGCGGTCCGGTTTGTAGTGGTGGTCGCTGTGGCGTTGTAAATTGATCAACAACCAATTGGACGCCAGCTGTGACGCATTCCACGAATGACGCGGCAGAACGTGTTCGTATTTCCCATCACCAAGGTGTGTACGGGTCAGCCCGTAATGTTCGACATAATTCACCAGTTCCAGCTGCCACATCGCAACAATCGCTTGCAACAAGAACCAGCCCAGACCCGCAAAGCCCCCAATCCAGACGGCAAGCACGAGCATGACCAATTGCAGCGCGGCGTAGCGCCAAAATGGATTGGATTTGTGGTGCCATGGCAATTTCTTGCGGGCCAGCATCGCGGCCTCTGCCTTAAATGCAGACACCGGTTGTTGGCGCAGCACGCGCGGAAAATAACGGTGAAACCCTTCATTGTAGCGCGCGGTTACGGGGTCCTTTGGGGTTCCAACATAGCGGTGATGAACCAACAGATGTTCGCTGCGAAAGTGGGAATAGAGCACCATCGACAACAGAATATCGGCGCACCACCGTTCGAATTTCGGCTTTTGGTGCGCGAGTTCATGCGCATAGGTGATGCCAATTGTGCCCGACATCACGCCGATCCCGAAGAACAGGCCAATCTTTTCCAACGTGCCCAAATGCGCCGTTGCCGTGACGTACCAGATAATTCCAAATAAGGTTACGAATTGCAAAGGCGCCCAGATAATCGTTACGGCGCGATACCAGAACAAGTCGTCCTCTGATGTTTCAAGGTCGGCGTTTTCTTCGTAGCTGCCCGCAAGCGCATCAATTGCTGAAAACAGATACCATGTTGCCACTGGCATCATGATGACCGTCCAACCGCCGAAAACCGCACCGATCCAAGCCAGTGGAATGAGGGCGACCGACAACCAAAAAGGCGCGGCGCGGCTGATGCGGGCCATGTTGGTTGGGGATACGATCGGAAAGGACGTCATTCAAAGGCTCCTGTTTGTAGACAACATAGCCTGTCGCGCAGTGTCCTCAAACACGCTGTAGCGTCGCAGCCGCCATTGTGTAGGCCTTTTGCATCACAGTGGGCAGATCGGCGGGGCTAAAACTGTCCGCAGGGATGAAATGTCCACGATTTGGCGACGCGTCATGGGGTAACCATGCGGTTTGCACCCTAAGGATCAGGTGAAAATGGGTGAACGTGTGGCGCGCATCGGCATCCGATTCGATCCAATCGGCCGAAATCGGGTCTGCGTCTGCGGGATCATCCCCCCATTCGGTTGTCGGCCAGCCGAGCATTCCACCGAGCAACCCTTTGTCGGGTCGTGTTTCCAGCAACCACGCCCCGTCTTCCCGCCGCGCGATATATGCAATGCCATGGCGTGTGGGTTTGGGTTTCTTTGGAGTCTTCTTGGGCAGGTCAGATTGGGTGCCAGCCGTGCGCGCATCACAGCGGTCATTCACGGGGCAAATTCCGCAGGTGGGGGATTTGGGTGTGCAGATTGTGGCCCCCAAATCCATCACGGCCTGCGCGTAATCACCGGGGCGGGACGTCGATGTGTGACGCTGGGCGTAGTCCATCAAAATGGGTTTGGCGGCGGGTAGCGGCGTGTGATCATCGTACAGGCGCGCCATCACGCGTTCGACATTTCCATCAAGCACAGTGGACGCTTCGTCAAAGGCAATCGCGGAAATCGCGGCGGCAGTGTAGGGGCCGATACCGGGCAGCGTGATCAAGATGTCGTAGGTTTTGGGAAACGTCCCGCCATGATCTGCAACGACAGATCGCGCGCATTTCAACAAATTGCGCGCACGTGCATAATATCCAAGGCCAGCCCATGCCGCCATGACATCGGCGTCCTCAGCCCCCGCGAGATCACCGACGGTCGGCCAAATGCGCGTGAATTGCTTATGGTATTCGCGCACTGCGGCCACGGTTGTTTGTTGCAACATGACCTCGGACAACCAAACGCCATAAGGGTCCGGCAGAACACCGGCCTTGCGATCGCTTGGCATCACGCGCCAGGGCATTTCCCGGGCGTGGATGTCGTACCAGTCCAGTAGGGGGGCGGTTATGTCACGCAATGTTTATGATCCGTTAATAGTGGTTTCTCTGGCGTTAGTGGCGCATCGGTTTAGAGTAGCGCGTGAATATGAAACAGCCACGTCCTTCATCAACAACGCGCGGATTCTCTCGTGCTGTGACCCTGATGCAAAAACGCATCCGAGGGGCTACAGAGACGCGTGGCTTTTCGCAAAGCCGCGTGTTGACCCATTGGGCAGAGATTGTCGGCGAAGCAACTGCCAAGATCGCACACCCCGTTGATGTGGGGTACGCGAAGGGCGGGTTTGGTGCGACGTTGACGGTGCTCACGTCTGGGGCGCAGGCGCCCATGCTTGAAATGCAAAAAGAACAGATCCGCGAAAAGGTAAACGCCTGCTACGGCTACAATGCCATCGCGCGCATCAGGATCACACAAACCGCCAGAACGGGTTTTGCTGAAGGCAAGCTGGCGTTTGACCATGGCCCCAAAACACCACGCGGCCCAAAACCAGAAGCAAAAGCTGCGGCTCAAACCCTCGCGCAGCCCGTTCAAAACGAAGACCTGCGCGCGGCCCTCGTGGCTTTGGGCGCAAATGTCATAAACAAACGTCCCTCAAAGACCTGAAAGAGTATCTCATGAACAAATCTATCCTGTCCTCCGTTGCTGTTGTTGCAATCGTCGCCGTTGCTGGTGGCGTGTGGTTTATGAACCGCGATGCTGGGGGTGGTTCAACGACGCTTGGCAGTGCGGAAATCGCAACGACGTTCGATGTGGTTGAGATGATCCAAGGCAATCCTGACGCATCTGTGCAGGTTCTTGAATATGCGTCCTATACCTGTCCGCATTGCGCATCGTTTCATGCCAACCAGTACCAGCAGATCAAAGAAAATTATATCGATACGAACCTGATCGGGTTCACCTACCGCGAGGTCTACTTTGACCAACCGGGCCTGTGGGCGTCCATGGTTGCGCGTTGTGGCGGCGAAATGCGCTTTTTTGGCATTTCAAACCTGCTGTATGAAAACCAGCAGGGCTGGGCGCGCGCTGGTGACGGTGCCGCGATTTCAGAGGCTTTGCGCAACATTGGCAAAGTCGCAGGATTGTCTGACGCGGAACTGGATGTGTGTATGACTGATGCGGATCAGGCACAGGAATTGATGGCATGGTACCGTTCAAACGCAGATGCGGATGATGTGCAGGGCACGCCGACCTTTTTCATCAACGGCGAAAAGTATTCGAACATGAACTATGCCGACTTTGTCGAAGTGCTCGACGAAAAGCTGGCTGAAACAAACTGATGACACCGCTTGCGGGTCTTAAGGTCGTTGAACTGGCCCGCATTCTGGCGGGCCCTTGGGCTGGGCAACTGCTTGCCGATATGGGGGCTGAGGTCATCAAGGTGGAATCGCCTGACGGTGATGACACCCGTCGTTGGGGCCCGCCGTTTATTGATCAGGCAGGTGAAGAATCTGCCGCGTATTTCCATGGCTGCAATCGCGGTAAAAAATCCGTTGTGATCGATTTTCGCACGGACGACGGGAAGGCTGCATTGCTTGGGCTGTTGTCGGATGCAGATGTCATTATCGAGAATTTCAAAGTCGGGGGGCTTGCGAAATACGGGTTGGATTATGCGTCGCTGAAGGCCACCCATCCGCGATTGATCTATTGTTCGATCACAGGTTTTGGCCAAGACGGGCCTTATGCAGGGCGCGCCGGATACGACTATATCATTCAAGGTATGTCTGGCCTGATGTCCGTGACGGGTGATCCAGAGGGGCAGCCCCAAAAAGTTGGGGTCGCCGTGACGGATATTTTCACCGGTCTTTATGCAAGCAACGCGATTTTGGCAGCCGTGCATCAGCGTCACGCAACGGGCACTGGTCAGCACATTGACCTCGCACTGTTGGATGTGGCTGTCGCGACGACAGCAAATCAGGCGATGAATTACCTGGCAACGGACGTGTCGCCCAAACGGCTTGGCAATGCGCACCCCAATATCGTGCCTTACCAAGTGTTTGATTGCGCAGACGGCCATGTGATTATCGCCGTTGGCAATGACGGACAGTATCGCAAGTTTTGCGAGGTTTTGGGTGTGGACGTGCTGGGCATTGATCCACGGTTTGCGACGAACCCCGCGCGGCTTGAACATCGCGATACTTTGGTTCCGTTGCTGGTAGACAAGATGAAAGACTGGACCAAAGCGGACATCATGGCCGCGTGCGAAACGCATGGCGTTCCGTCGGGGCCGATCAACACGTTTGAGGATGTCTTTGCTGACCCGCAAGTTATCGCGCGAGGCTTAAGGCTGGATTTGGACGGTGCCCCGTCCGTACGCCCACCTATGCGGTTTTCTGATTCCGAATTGGCGTTGGACAGACCCGCGCCGGCGTTGGGGCAAGATCAGGATATTATTTCTGATTGATTCCGATCGCCGCTAATTTGGCATCAAACGGACTCCAATCTATCAGCGACAAACGCACCGGAAGCACCATCACTTTAGCGCGGAAATAATCGGGCAAGCGCACGGCATCTTTTTCGGTGGTCACAAGGTTTAGGCCGTGTGCCTTTGCCTCTCCCTCAAGCCGCGCCAGAAGGGCATCGGTGAATGGTTGATGATCGTCCAATGCTTCGCTGCGCACCACATCCGCGCCGAGGGATTTGAGGGTCGCGAAGAACTTTTCAGGATGGCCGATGCCAGCAAATGCAAGGACAGGCAAATTGCCCCACGGCATGCCGGTTGGCAGCGGATCAAGCTGACCGTCCAGACGTGCGCAACCCTGCGGAAGCGGCGGCGAGAACTTTGTTCGCGCGGCTTCAGGGCCAATGGCCAAAAGGGCGTCGGCCCGCATCAAACCCGCGCTGGCAGGTTCACGCAGTGGTCCCGCTGGCATGGTGCGTCCGTTGCCAAACCCTTTCACGGCATCAACAACAACGATTTGAAGGTCTTTGTGCACGCTCGGGTTTTGAAATCCGTCATCAAGTAAAATGACCGTCGCCCCAGCCGCTTGCGCCGATTGCACGCCTTGTGCGCGATCTTTTGACACCCAGGCTGGCGCGAAGGCGGACAACATCAACGGTTCATCTCCCACGTCGAGCGCGGTTTGTGATGCGGGATCCACCTGCACAGGGCCAACGGTCGATCCACCATAACCACGACTGACAATGTGCGGGGCATGCCCCAAGTCCGTCAGTCGTTGCGCAAGGGCAATCGCTGTCGGGGTTTTGCCCGTCCCGCCCGCATTGATGTTCCCGATGCAGATCACGGGGACTGACGCTTTGAATGTGGGTTTCTGTTTCACACGGCGCGCCGTTGCCGCGGCATAAATCGCACCAAGTGGTGACAACAGCAGCGCAATCAGACTGTTGGGCTGATACCAGAAAAGGGGTGGCTTCATGATGCGGCCCCATGAGGTTCGCTGCCGTGAAGGGCGGTTTCCACCAGACGGTTCAAGGTTTCCGCATTTTGGGTAATTTCATCCCAACCCGCCAGCGCCATCCGTGCGATTTGTTCGGGCGATATTAAAACGCTGACGGCAATGCCGAGCTCTGCGGCGGTGCGGACTTCGCGACAGGCCTGCACGGTTGCTAGACGTGCGAAACGTGTCTCGTGTGGTGCTTTGCGTGTCCCATGGACGACGGCTGACCCTAGAATAACAGGCTCAAATGGGGAGGTCGCGCCACCGCTGCTGAACGTGCCACCCATGAAGGTCAGCGGGATGAGACGATACCACAAACCCAACTCATCGGGGAGGTCCGCGATGTAGGCTTGGTGTTCGGCTTCGGGATCATCGCCCTGTGATCGCACGCCCACTTTGAACCCCGCTTCGCGCAACACCTGTGCGGCCTGTTCAGCGTCATCCAAATCCCGCGGCGTGAGAACCATCAACAATCGATGGCTTTTGCGCGACGCTGCTAGGTGCGCAGCGGCCATATGCACAACCTCGGCTTTGGTGACGTTCGCCGCAAACCACGTGGGGCGCGTTTCAAATGCTTCGGCCATCACCGTCAATTCATATTGGTCGTATGGCAGCGCAATCGGTTCTTCAAGGATCGGTCCCGTTGTTTCGATCTTTTCAGCCGGTACCCCGCCACGGATAAGCCGTGTCGCGGTCGCGCCATCGGCCGCCAGAATGCGATTAAAGGGTGCGACGGCCCCACGGGTCGCACGGGGCAGCCAACGCGATCCATTCTGCACCAGCCCCGCAGTTCGTGCATTGATCAGCGTGGCGTAGACACATGAACGGTGGACCTGGCGCAGTAGCGTCGGGCGCAGCGCCCCGCCGTTCCATATCAAGGACTGAGGTTCCCATTCATCAAGAAAGGCGCGGCATTTTGTTGGGCTGTCACTTGGAATTTCAATGCGGGTCACATCAGTTGGCAGCATATCGAACGCCCTGATACAGGCTGAACCGCATGTCACAAGAACGTTGGTCGCATCGCTGTGTTCGATCAAGCGGGTGACAAGCGACAGCGTCGTCGCGACCTCACTCTCGTCACCGCAATGAACCCAAATCATTGGACCTGCGTCCTTCCCTTAGCCGAGCTCTTCTGTCGGGGATGTTTCTGCGGCCTCATCGCGAAGGCGATGAATGTGCGCAATGAAATAGCGCATATGTGCATTGTCCACAGTCTTTTGCGCCTCGGATTTCCACGCGTTAAACGCGCTTTCATAATCGGCAAACATACCAACCACATGGATGTCATCAACATCCTTAAAGGCGTTCTTTGTCGGATCGATGAGTTCGCCACCAAAGACGAGGTGCAGACGTTGTGTCATGTGGTACCTATTGGTCAAATTGTGCTGCTGCGACCCTATGTGATAGGGCGCTGCGCGTAAAGCAGATCAGGCGAGAGCATCGATAAGTGCGGCGTGAATTCCACCGGCTGCAACCATGCCGTTGATTTGCGGATGCGGGTTGTTGAACACAGCCGCTTGCCCCTTTTGATCGCTCACAATGCCACCCGCCTCAGTCACGATCAACGCGCCAGCGGCGACGTCCCATTCCCACGTCGGGCGAAGCGTCAGCATGCCGTCAAACCGCCCTTCGCCAACCAAAGCGAGGCGATACGCGAGCGATGATCGGAACGTGCGTTTGAATGGCGGAACAAGGGCCGCCCAATATTTTGGATCCATGTTTGGCTTTGCTGACAAGACCGTCGCGGCATCGATAGGTTTGTCTTCGCTCGCAGTAAGGCGCGCGCCATTGCAGGTCGCGCCTTGGCCAATTTCAGCGGCGTACAACAGATCGGGCATCGGCAGATAAATGACGCCTGCTACGGGTAATCCGTTTTCGGTGATGGCGATGGAATGCGCCCAGTCTTTGCTGCCTTCAATGAAGGCGCGTGTGCCATCAATGGGATCAATGATGAACTGGCGATCTGTCTTAAGGCGTGCGCTCCCGTCTTCCGTCTCCTCGGACAACCAGCCGTAGTCTGGCCGCGCGGCTTGTAGATCAGCCTCAAGCTGGCGGTTCACGTGCAGGTCCGCTTCGGTCACGGGGCCTTGGCCGCCGGATTTTTCCCACACTTCGGGTGAGGCGTTGAAGTACTTACGCGCAATATCACCCGCAGCGCGGGCCGCATTTATCAGAAGGTCGAGGTCACGCACCGGCGAGTGTCATCCCGTCAATCATCAGGCTTGGGATAACGCGGCTCATGTGGGGGCGGGCATCGTTTGCGGGAATGATCCGCGCGAGCATGTCATGCAGATTGCCAGCCACAGTGCATTCGTTAACGGGATAAACGATTTCACCGTTCTCGACCCAGAACCCCGAAGCACCGCGTGAATAATCACCTGTGTTGGGGTTGATGGTTGACCCGATCATCGACGTGATTAAAAGGCCTGTGCCCATGTCGCGGATCATGTCTTCGCGGGATTGTTCGCCCATGGTCAGCGCGAGATGTCCAACAGACGGGGATGGCGGGCCAGATGTGCCACGCGACGCGGATCCTGTGCTGCTGAGGCCCAGTTTACGTGCCGTCGCAAGGTCAAGGGTCCAGCCTGTCAGAACACCATCATCGATGATCTTGCGATCGGATGTGGGCAGGCCTTCGCCGTCAAACAGGCGGCTGCCAGACACGCGGGCGCGGTGCGGCGTTTCGATCAGATCCATGCCTTCGGGCAGCACGCGCTGGCCGTCTTTGCCTAGCAACCAAGATGATCCGCGCGCAATCATCGCGCCGTTGCTGGCCGATACCAGATGTCCGATCAAGGATCCCGCGATGCGTTCATCAAATAGCACCGGATAAGTGCCCGTTTTGGGCTTTCGTGCGCCGTGGCGGGCTACGGCGCGTTCCCCTGCGATGCGTCCGATTTCGGCGGCACCACGCATGTCGGACAGATGGATATGGCTGTCGTAATCATAATCCCGTTCCATCCCTGTGCCTTCACCGGAAATGGCAACGGCAGACAGCGAATGGCCTGTACTTTCGTAGCCACCAGAAAACCCGTTTGATGCGGCAAGGTGGACTTGGCGGCGGCCATAGCCGGCGGACGCGGATTGGACTTGTGCCACACCATCTACGGATTGCGCAGCGGCTTCAGCAACGCGGGCCTGTTCTTCGAGCCACGCAGGATCAGGTTCGGCGCCCGCGTCCATAAGATCAAGGCGCGTGGCATCAATATCAGTCGCCAGCTGTGTCGCATCGGCAAGTCCGGCGTGCGGGTCTTCGGGGGCTTCGTTGGCCATGGCAACAGCGCGGTGCGCCATTTCCTCAACAGTGCGATCAGATGTGTCGGACGCGCTGACATTTGCGGACTTATGCCCGACAAAAACCCGCAACCCGATGTCTGTGGATTCAGACCGCTGCGCTTCTTCCAAAACGGAATTGCGCACATCGATATTGACGGAGGTGCCGGAGATCGCGACAGCGTCGGCGCTATCGGCACCCGCAGCTTTGGCGGCATCAATCAGGCGGTGTGTAAGATCGGTAAGCGACTGTGTCATTCGAACTTCCTTTGCTTGGGATTGAGGTAGTCCGTGTCGAGGCGGCCCGCAAGTGTAGGCCACCTCGAATTGTCGTTACTGGAGCCGCTGACCGTTGGCCAACACGTGCCCTTGATCATTCACTTCAAGAACAGTTTCCAGCATGTCGTCACCGACAGGTGTTGCGAACATCCCCATCATCATGCGCGGCATCATCAAGTCCCCTTCGGGGATGAGGCCCATTGCCACAAGGTTGTCCATCAAGGCATTTGCACCATTCAGATTGACCGTGACCTTGCCTTCGGGGCGCGCGATGCCTGGAATGGTTGTGAAATCTGTCCAATCGAACGTCATCGCGCCTGTTGCTGTGGCTTCGGCGCCAGCAGCGGCAATGCGCAGGTTTTCAATCGTCACATCATCGACCTCGATCTTAGGGGGCCCAAACATCTGGGCCATTGCGATGAAATCAAGAAGGTCGGTTCCGTTCGTCCCGTTGCCCGTGATGTCAAAGGACACATCAGCAGGATCGCGCGGCAGGATGGCGGCAGGATCAAAGAGGTTCCAGACCGTATCGCCCACCGTCAGACCTTGCATCGTTGTTGCGACTCGGAAATCTTGTAGGTCCTCAGATGCGTTCAAAGGCAGATCAAGATTCATACCAATTTTTGAGATAGCGACGTCAATGTCACTAGGGAACAGCAATTGGTCATTGAACGTCATGGCGAAGTCTGAGGCATCCGCGTTGAACGCGATCCCGTCTTCGCCAATGGTTATATCGGCGACCTGTGGGCCCGTGCTTGTAATCTGACGGTTGAGAACCTCACCATCGAGAATTGTTTCTGCCGACGACGTTGATCCGGCACCTGAGGTGTTGAGAACAACGCTCAACCCGTTGCGCATTGCGGCTGATAAGTTCATCACATCTGATCCGCCGACGGGCAGGGTCACAGCGACGACCGATTGCACTGGCTGCGTTGTCTGCGCGCTTGTGGACACCACGCTACCAGCCGAGAACGTAAAATCAGCGGCGGAGGTGCCGAGTTCAGAATTTGACGTGTAGCTGATTAAGTTGCCTTCGGTCACATTGGATGTGCCCGCCCACGAATCGAAGGAGAGTGTGCCTTCAATGTCGAAGCTGTCGCTGTCTGGGCCGTCCATCGTGGCATCAATGACGTCAAACAGGATGTTTTGCGCGTCAGCGACATATGTGATGTCGTCGGGATCGCCTGTCGCGAGGATCGTGTACCCATCATGCGTCATGGATAGATCAACCGAAAACGCCCCTTCGCCGCGCGCGCCACCTGAAACGGACAACAGCAGCGGTGACGGGTATGAAATCAGGACAGACCCATCACCCACGTCTGACATGGTAACATCGCCAGTTGTGGCGATTTGAAGGCTTGCAACACCGTCGGGAAAGATCACATTCATTTGCGGGTTGCTCAGGGTGTCGCCCGATAGATCACCGGTGAGGGATACGCCCATGGCACCGTAAAACGCCTGCTGGTTGGACAACACATCTGCTGCGGTGACATCTGCCATCGCGGGTGCTGCGAGCGCTGTCGACAGGGCAATAAAACTGGTGGCTAAACGGATCTTCATACGGTCTCTCCTGAAAGTAAAAGCGGCGCCCGGGTGAACCAGACGCCGCGCAGTTCGGTTATCATATAGGTTCCGCGAGCGAAAATTGTAGCCCTAGCGCAGCCGTTGACCATTCGCGAGCACATGACCTTCGCTGTTCACTTCGATCGTTGAGGTCAACATATCGTCGCCCACTGGCGTGGTGAACATGCCCATCATCATACGCGGCATCATGGCTTCGTCTTCGGGGATTAGCCCCATCAGGATCAGGTTATCGACCAAGCCGTTCACACCGTTGATTACAAAATTTACCTGACCTTCGGGACGTGGAAAGCCGTCAAAAGATTGCAAGTCGGAATTGTCGAACGTGAAGGCACCATCGCCCGTGATTTCGGCGCCGGCCCCTTTGATAACGAGCTCGGTGATGACAACGCTGTTCAGCTCTCCGGGGACGTCGGTCATCATCGCGGCTTCTTGTTGTTCGGGGTCAAGAAAGTCGAAAAACGGTGTGACTTTGGCGTTCAGACCCAAAGCAACAGTGACCGCGTCGCGTGGCAGGATGGTCTGCGGATCAAAGAGGTTCCAAAGAGTGTCCGTGACCTCAAGGTCCGTGAAATCGAACGCCATGCGTGCGTCGCGTGGGCCGTCTTCGCCTTGGCTTAGGGGAATTTGGAAATCAAACCCGTACTTCGCCATGCTCGCCTGCAGGGGGAACGGGATTTCATTGGGGATCGCGACGCTCACTTCGATGCCATTTGATCCACCTGTATAAGTCGCACCGTCCATGTCGAACGATACGGCAAGCGTGCCACTTTCAACTGTCGCCAACCCAGCGCCCTTGTCGCCTTCAACGTCAAAATCGAAAGCATAGGACAGATTGCCGAATGTATAACCGCCCCCAATTGCCAGGCCATCCGCGAACGGCGGCCGGTCTGCGTCCATGTCCATATCAAGCGGTAGGGCAATATCGGCGAACATCGCCAAATCCGCGATATCTGCGTTTCCAGAAACCATACCGCCCGCGTCAGTTTCATTGAACAGCACATCGATGTCTAACGCACCAATGTTAAAATCGTAGTTGATGCGCGTTAGGGTATCTTCGCTTACCGAATACCTACCATTCAGATCAATCATAGCGATCATTGCATCTTCGATCTCTACATTGGGTGAATCGCCGCCTGTGATGCTGTCGATCTGTATCGCATAGCGATCGGCCTCGATTCCAAAGACCATTGCATCGGGATCGCCAGAAACGATCAAATTCATGTTGTCTTGCGACACTGTCATACTGATTGCAGAGGGTTGGCCGAAGTTTGGCGTGAAATCCATTTCAATCGGATAGCTGTCGGCCATCGTGATTGTGACCGTGCCATCGCCGTTTTCTGTCAGATTGATATCGCCAATCGTCGCTGTGATGTTGGCCTCGTCGTCGCTCATTTTTATGGTGACGTCTGACACGGTCAGGGTGTCGCCAGACATCGTTTCACCGCCTGTCGTGAACCCTTGCCCGTAAACGTCCATTTGGCTGTTCCATTTGCCCCAAACTTGCTGTGCTGTGACGTCCGCGCTGGCGGTTGTTGCACACAAAATGGCGACGA
>TARA_B110000977_G_scaffold26168_1_pt1 | contig 12642 bp, 11 predicted proteins | sample TARA_B110000977 | Tara Oceans TARA_B110000977 (sample SAMEA4397798) | marine metagenome | biome: Polar Biome; feature: [SRF] surface water layer (ENVO:00010504); material: water (ENVO:00002006), including particulate matter (ENVO:01000060) such as... | depth 5 m | reverse complement strand
TGTGTGTGGGTAGGGAACTGTGCACTAGCTTCAAGAGTCACGAGTGTGTGATGTCTGTGTGGAATATAATAGGACGCGTGTATTAAAATATAAACCGAGTGATATTTTTGCCCGCCAATCAATCATTTCTTCTTCGGCGGCCTTGCCGCTTTCTCTTCCACCCCTGATGTTCCGAACCTGTTCCGGAGCACTGCCATGACGTCCTCCAGCTCGACGCCTTGCAGGTTGAGAAGCACCATGGAGTGGTACAGCACGTCCGCCATTTCGTTGGCCGCCGCAACCTTCCCTTCTTCCTTTTCCCACGCTTCGCACAGCTCTCCGGCTTCCTCCCTTACCTTGGAGCACAGAAGTGCAGGGTTATCCAGCAACCGCTTGGTCCACGAGGGCTTGTCTCCTTCTTTCGTGACTTCGGTTCGGCGTTTGGCAATAGTGGCTTCCAGCTCGTACAACGTGCTGAACGCCTCTTCCTCGCCGTCGCGGGTGCCGCCGCCGTTCACCGTAGCGGCGCCGTCCGCACCGTCCACGCGACTGTAGTAACACGTGTGTGCCCCGGTGTGACACGTCGGCCCGTCTGGGACGCCCATATAAATCAGCGAGTCTTTGTCGCAGTCGATGTGGATGGATTTCACGCTGATGAAGTTACCGCTGGTTTCGCCTTTCGTCCATTGCTGTTGCCTGGAGCGCGAAAAGAAAGTTGCTTTTTTTTCGGTGAGCGTGGTGCGCACGGCGGTTCGATCGGCAAAGCCTTGCATCAAGATCGCACCAGTGTCAACATCCTGCGCGATAGCCACGACGAATCCTTTGTCGTCGTACTTCAGACCGTCGAGAAAAGCCTCCACTCTTTCGGGTGAGTCCGCCGCCGCGGCGAGGAAAGAGCGGCCAGCGGCGGGGGCGGCGGCGCGCCGCGGGACCTTTGCCTTCCCGGGGACGCCGACACGGGGAGAATGATCGCAACCGCACCCGGCGTGCGCCTTGACGACGAGACCGCCGCGAAGGGAGGCGGTGGAGAGGGAAGCACAGGCGGTCATGGTTTGTGCAGCCGACACACCAGAGCGTGGGAGGAATGACGACTCGAAGGCGCTGGGAAGTGTGCCGATGGCGAGGGTGCCGATGAGAGATATATCCGATTGAACTGTCGGAGCTCACAGCTCAGTGCAGGCATGAGTCGAGAGAAATAGACCGCCATCTATGAGTTAATTTAGTCATTATAAATAGACCATGACCCTTGAGTTAATTACGAAAAAGAAACCGTTGAGACGTTTTGTTTTTCTTGGATTTCCTCGCGTTCGCCGACTCTCACCACGCGCCGGCTGCTCGCATCTCCACAGCGTCCCGCGCGCGGCGAGTGACTGGACGACATTGACGGTATTCGAGACGAATCCCGTAACGCGTGATGTCGTTTTCCGGCGCGATGTGTAGCGTGATGGTGTACAGCAATCTCGCCTTGGGAGGGGACAACCAAGTCAGGTTGGAGTTCAGCACCCCCCACGGCATCGCGCCCGACGGTATCCTGCTGTGCGCCACCGCGACGGGCCACAGGTTCGACCGCACTTCCTTCGTGGTGAACAACGTCGAAGAAGGCGGGTCGCAGTTCATTTCCGGAACGTCAACGACCGTCGCGAGCGTCGCGGACAGCGACTTGCTCGCGGTGCGCGCATTTTCCGGCGCCACTTCTTGGAACCACCGACCGGTGGAGGTGGGCGTCGCCGCTGATGTGCTGGGTTTAGATTACAGGTACGCGGATACGTACGCGAGGGGACGATACGATGATATGACACAGGACGCCGCGGGCAACTCCTTCGACGGGGTGTTCCAGGACCCGGCGTGGAGCACGGACACAGCGACGAGAACCGCAGCTTCAGACGTGGTCATCGCATCGTTAGCGGACGCGGAAACAGACACCGCGCGCACCGTTCTTTTGAAACAGTTGGAAGAACTCAACAGACCTAGTGGGAACTGCGCGCTGTTGACTGGCACGTGGATCGAGGACACCAGGTACGAGCTCAAAATCACCACGCCCAACCCCTCGACGGACGCGCTTGAACTCGGGTGGTGGATGGCGCCGGTTTCGTACGCCGCGGCGGACGACGACGAGGACGCCGGGGTGAACGGCGCAAACGCAAAGGCGAGCAGGGTTACGTACATGGTCAGGGGCGATGTCAGAGGCACGAAGTGTGTCACGAGGTCAACAGTGTCTTCAACCCTGAGCGATACGAATCCTACTACTGCGGGTGTAGGCACTGCTGTCACCGCGGGAAATTGCGCTGAGGGTGAAGTCAGGTCGTGGCGGTACGACGGGCACTGCGTGGACTGCGCCGACGTTGGCGGGACCGAGAGCACTGCGCTGGACACGGACGGGGTGACCACTCGTGACACGTGTGATTGCCCCACGACGTATATGACGCTCAAAGCTGGTGCGTCCGCGTGCGGCGCGCCGAGAGGGCCGCTCGCCACGGCCACAACCGAAGCGTTACTCGCCGCTGAGCTGTGCACCACGTTCACGGCCGTGAAGGACGGTTTAGACGTCGGGCCCACGGCTGGCGCGACCGCTGGCGTGGGCGGAGGCATCGCATCTGGGGCGCACGCGGTCGCGGCTGCGGTGCTCGATGCGTTCATAGACGCGGGTGCATCGCTAGTCGACCACGCGGACGTCGCTGCTGCCAATGTCACCTACCAAGCCTCGATGTTGTGGGACGAACGCGCGCCGGATGACCCGTCGCGCAGAGCGGGGTTGCGGCCGAGTTGTCAGAAGTGCGAAAAAGACGCGGGAAGTAGGGAGACGTTCGTGGATGATTACGGAGTTACGTCCAGTGTGAAGGACGTTCGGTTCCACGCAGGACACTCGTTACGTTTGATCGGGTACGTCCTTTCATTGAAAGGGTACGACTGCGACGCACTGTACGACGAGGACGATCCATACGCGGACGTGCTCGGAGACCAAGCGGACGCGAACATATGCGAAGCAGCGGTGCCGAGTTAGTTTACGATGTATATTAATCTATTAATCACTAAACTCCTGCTACTTGCACGTCGCTGTTGCTACTTTCGTGCCTGCCGCGGAGAATATGTCCACGACCGCGCCCGCGCCTCCCACCGCGGTCATGGCGTTTGACACGTCCAGTGCGAACACGGACTCCGGCCCACAGGGTTGTCGCGAGATGAGTTTCCCGGCAAGGTTCCACCGGAAAACGGTGGGCTCCCCTCCAGCTGCTACGACGTGCTCGCCTGTGAGTTTCACCGCTTGTATCGCTGTGCCTCGCCCCGCGATGACTCTCGAGGCGCACGCCCCCGCCGCGAATGACCACATCGTCACGGTTCCCCCCCCGCACCCCATCGCGCACCAGTTCTCGGCGCCGTCCAGAGCGACGCACCCGACCCAGTGCGATCCACCTACGCCTCTTAAAGTCGACCCCGATGATTCCGTCCCGGCCCACGGATTCACAACGTGCGATGTTTTTTCACTGCGCACGTCCCAGATCCTCACGGTGCCGTCTTCCGAGCCCGTCACCGCTTGGTTTGCCCCGACGCGCGCGGCGACGCAGTGCAAACCGTCCACGTGCCCTCGCAGGTTTACGGCGGGCGTTGCTCGTCCGCCGTCGTCGAGGTCCCACCCGTAGCACACGCCGTCGCCCGCCGCAGAGAATAGCACTCCGCGCGTGCTGTCTGACGCCAGGGCGTTGGTTTCAGGCACCGGCCCGAGTGCGCCCCGAGGCTTGCTCGCTTGAGGGTTGACAAACACGTGGGCGGGTTTCACGCTTTCGGAATTTTTCGCATCTGCGGCTGAGACCACGTCGGAGATTCGCCACACAACAGTGCGTCCATCGTTTCCAGCACTGCACAAACTCTCGCCACCGTGCGTCACAAGGCTGTACACCGCGCCATCGTGAGCGTGAATCACAAGTGCCGGGACGACGTCTGTATCGGGACCTGCGGAGAGGAGGTCATCGACGTTAAACACGCTGATGAACCCAGTGGAACTGCAACAGCCGAGGTAACCATTCACCGCAGCCCCTACCCCCACGCCGAAGAAGACGTTGGCGTATACCGTGCGCTTCTCCTCGAGCTGCTCCTCGAGCACCGCCTCGGCGTACGCATTTGGATCGTACGGCGACCGGCAGTCGAAAGACGCCACCATCGCGCAGAGGTCTCTGAGATCCGGAAAATACGCTTGACACGCCTTTTCCAACACAGCTGTTGGACGGGCCGATGATTTTGAAAATCAGCGAGATCTCTCGTCGTCCCAGGCCAGTGTTGAGAGGCGCAGCGCCGCACCCGTGGCAGACGCGCGGGGTGGGTTGCTGCCATGGGCGTCATCCTCATCACCACCGGGCTGGTCGAGGACGAACAGGTGAGGATCCGTCGTTGCCCGCGCTGGAAGCACCTCTTTAACAACTTCTGTGCACCCTTTGCTGGCACCTCGGTGCCCACTTTGCGCGCGACCGCGTCATCGTTCCTCGTTCCTCCAACGCGCGCACTAAGTACTCCCGCGATGCTCGCCCTGACCCTCCAAATACCGCACATCCCCCTTTCACTCGCAGAACGAAACCGTGGCGCTCGCGAACGCGTTGGGTGCGTCCGTGAACCTCACCTTCGCCCCGAACGATGACTTCGATTACTGCGTGGCGAACACAGTGAATTCCGGTAAGTACTTGCTCGCGCGGGTGCGCGGCGTGCCGGTGGTGACTATCGGGTGGCTACGGGACAGCGTCGCGGCTGGTGGATTTTTGACGAGGGATCTGGAGAACATCGAAACGTCGCGTCCGTACCGCCCCTCCCCGTTATCGGGTCTATCGGTGTGCGTTACCGGGTACAATCAGAATGAGCGCAACGAGATTGAAAAAGACGTCGTCGTGCACGGCGGGCATTACTCGTCGGATTTAGTCAAAGGGAAGTGCACGCACCTCGTCGCGAGCAACACCACGTCCTCGAAATACGCACACGCGTCGAAGTGGGACGGGGTTTCGATCGTGGACAAAAACTGGCTTCGTGAGTGTATCACGCAAAGCTGCAGGGTTGACGAGAAAGAGTTCCCGGTGGAGGGTTCGGTCGAGGCGCGGCGACGGTCGGATTCGTTGAAAAAGCAAGGTCACTCCTCCGAGGCGACTGAAGATTTTGAAACTATAGCTGGACGTGCAGTTCCCTGGGACTCGTGTTACCTGTTAAACACACGCGTGTGTTTGTTTGGGTTTGACGAGGAGACGCACGAAGCGAAACGAGTTTTGAGAATCGTGCGCCACGCGGGCGCGGGGTGCGTTGTTAACCCGGCGAAAGCGACGCACGTGGTGGTGCGGCAGGACCCGCCCTCTGGATCTCTACGCCCGCTGAAGGAGTTTCGGGACAAAGTCGTGCACGCGAGCTGGCTCGATGCGTGCGAAGCAGAAGAGGGCGTAGCGGAGGAAGAACCGCACGTCGTGGCGCCCAGTCTGTTCGCCGCAGCACCAGCAGCACCAGGGCGCAGCACCAGGGCGGAGACGACGAAGCGCGACGAGCGAACCGACGCCAAGGCCAAGGCGCAAAAAAACACGAAGGCTAAGGAGAGCGTGTTTGACCGCGCGGATCGGTCGGGTGACGCGGAGCCTTCTCGTCGAGGTGCTGCGACACCAGAAAAGGTGAACCCGTTAACGAGAGCTGCACTTGCGCAGGAAGCCCGGGCGGAAGCGGCGGCGGCAGCTGCGGTACCGGTGGACAAACCCAAACACTCAAACGTCCCGGAGGACCAAAACAAAGCCCCGAATTTTGGACACAATTTTTCCGAGTACCCGCAAACCGGCACGGAGCTGCCCGCCACCGCATTTGCGGTTCCGGAAACCGCGGCTGCGTACACAGCGGAGGGCGGCGACGAAGACGGCGGGTGCGCGAGTGCGACGGTTTTCGCGGGTATGAAAATTGCGCTCTCGCCGCTGTTGAGTAGAGAGGAGGAGGACGCGGCGCGTGAGTTCGTCGCCGCGGGGTCGGGGGTGTGCGTCTCCTCAGCGCAAAGCTCTGCATATGACAACGCCACGTACGTGGTGTGCCCTGCAGCGCCCACGGCGGAGGAGCGCAGGGGGTTGTTGAACGAGCGTAGCGATGGCCGCACGCAAGTCACGTGTCACTGGTTGGAAATCTGCGTCTCACTAGGGTGCATCGTTTCTTTGTCATCCGACGACGACGGCGAGGTGCTGGACGGCGCTGATACGAACCCCGCTTACCGACCGCTGCCGTGCAACGCGTCGTTGCCCTCCATGCAGGGGCTGCGAATCAGCACGTCAACCTACGACGAGCGGATCAAAGCGTCGGTGCACATGCTGTGTCACCTCCTAGGCGCGCGGTACACGGACCGTTTGGGGCGAAACAAAAACACGCACCTCATCGTCCCAGTTGCGGAGGGTGCGAAGTACACAGCTGCGGTGGGGTGGGGCCTGCACGTCGTGACCGTGGAGTGGCTCAAAGCGTGCGTCGCGGCTGGGAAGAGGGTGGACGAGTCAGGTTTCGCGCCGCCGCCGCCGGTGGAGGACGAAGACGAGACGGAAGCGCCCGGGACGTCGGGCGAGACGCGTGAACTGGATAAAGACAAAGACGATACCTACGTCCCTGAGAAAGAGGCTGAAAACGAGAAGGACGATGGCGATGAGCAACGCCCGAGAGGCTCGCAGCGGCACAGGGGCTCACAGCGCCAAGTCGGCAACGCGACGGCTCGCGCTTCGCTCTCCGCCGTGCTTCAGGTGTCTCAGCCGCCCACGCTTGCGGCGGTCCCTCCTGTGGCGCCGCCAACCTCGGCACCGGTGCCGAGCGCCGCGCCGGTACCAAAACGCCCTAACTCGATCACACGCCCGAAGCCGAAAGCGAAAACCATCTTAACGCCAAAAGTACAAAAATCCAAAGAGCAACCGACGCGGCGCAAAACGCCTTTGCCGCGTGCCGCGGCTTTGGAGACGGCAGCGCCTCGCGCCCCAGACCCGCCCGCGCGCAACAAATCGGCCACCCCTGTTCGTCGCGCAAAATCCAACATTCCCGATGGTAGCCAGTTCGCTGCGAACATGATCGATGACGTCGCGGCGCAGATGCTTGGTGGGGACGTTGGGGACCCGTCCATGGACGCGTACGGCGACGGGTTCCGCGTCCCTGACGCTGTTTTCGGAAAAGCGATCCCCTCGCCGAGCGCGCCGTCCGGGTCGCAGGCCGACGACGACGTTTTTCTCGCCGGAGTTTCCTCGGGAAAGAAACGGAAAGCACGACCTGTGCACTCACAGGGCGACCTGGAGACGCAGCAGATCGTGGGGCTGGTGGGGTACGCGGACGAAACGCCCAAGCGCGGCGGCGCGGCGCTGAAGCGAAGCGGGAGCAAACCGCGCGAAGGGAACGCGGCAGGGCTGGTGACTTCGCTCATCGGGGGGAAGGGCGGGAACGCCACTGGGGTGGGCGGCGCGGGGCTGCGCGCGGAGGATTGGGAGTAGAGTGGGATCCCATGTAGGGAGAGAGACGAACAGACGAGACGATTGGACGACTTTTAACGTCGATCGATATTTCACAAAATTTGACTGCTGTATATCTCTGTGCTTCCGAGCCACGCTCTCGTCAGTCATCTTCGCACGCGCGATGGTGCTCAAGGCTATGTTTTTGGACTTTGACGACACGTTGTGTATGACGAGTGAACACGATGTCCCCGCGTTCGAAGCCGCGACCGCAGCTGCGGCGGCAACCTTCGCGGAGCGGCGAGGGGACACCGCGGGCCCAGTCGATCGTGAGCGCCTGCGCGTGGAGTACAGAGCTTTCATGTCCGCCACGCCGTGGGACACGTCTCCTACGCCGATGGAGGTGACTGCCTTCCGAAGCGCGATGTGGTCAAGAGCCGTGGCGCTTCAAGTTGACGGTTCGGGGGAGGGTGACGAGGACATAAATGCCGCGGGCACAGCAGCGCAGGCGGCGTTCGACTCTCATCGATTAGCCAACTTGGTTTTCCTCCCAGAAGCGCTTGACGCGCTAAAACACGCGCGCCAACGGGGTTTGAAAACCGTGATGATCACCAACGGCCACCACAAAGTACAGAGGGACAAGTTGGGCGCGGTCATGGCACACGAACAGTTTCCCGAACCGGAAACCATCATCGTGGGGGGCGAAGAAGTGCTTAAAGGGGAACACGAAAAGCCGCACGTCTCGATTTTTAAAAAAGCCTGCGCCGTCGCGCGATGCGAACCGCACGAAGCGATACACGTAGGGGACTCGCTGAGCACGGATGTACAGGTAAGAGAGGGTGGATAGGAGCATAATGTCTTCTTTGGTCCCTGATTTCTCTCTCTGTTTTTGCAGCCATATACCATAACACGCTGACCTTTGCGCTTCTTCCTCAATAAATCAATCAATCCTCAGGGAAGTCTGAACGCCGCTTTGCGCGCCGCTGTGTGGGTCAACAAAGAAGGTACGCCTGTTCCGCAAACCGAGGGAACGCCTCAGCCGACGCACGTGATTCGTGACGTGGGGGAACTACCGGGGGTGGTTGATGCGCTTCTGGAGGAAGATGGGGTGTTGTAGCTAGGCGCGACGGAACGCATGCCATTTTTTATTCATCTTATTTGTTGAGTGTCTGAAAACACGGAAGTACTTTCTCACGCGCTCGCCTGCCGCGGAACCGAGTGCCAAGTGGCCAATGGAGGCCAAAATCTCTCGAGGGTCCACAGCGTCCCGAAAGTCCAGCTGGCATGAGACATCCGAAAGCAGGCTGCATTTTTTTTTGAGACTAAATAATCACAGCAAAAGCCTCGAAAATCCGCTCTCGGATTGACTGGCTGGAGCCTTCTCAGACATCAATAGGAAGTCCCGCGATCGCTTCCCCGGCAACCACTCTTCGTCGCGTCGTCCAGTCTCCGTTCGACAAACACACGACTTCATCAAAGATGGCCACTACCATGACCATGTCCGCCGTCTGCGCGCAGCCCCTCGCGGCTCGCAAGTCCTTCGGCTCCAAGGCGAAGCTCGCTGCCAAGTAAGTTTACAAGATTTTTACATCCCGCAATCGTGAGACGACTTCCGACGCGATCGACTTCCACGCGACGCACGCGATCGACAAAGCGCACAACGTGTGTGATGGGTGTGTCGTACGACACGGCCGTACACAATCAACGTGACCCACGCATCGCATCGCGCGTCAAGAGCCTACACATGGATCGTTTCCGACTGGAAATGGAGCCATCGCACCGATCCAGGGTCTCAGAACGCGTGTTCAATGTCGGATGGATACGGGTCCGGAAGAGCGACGGTGTGGTCGTTTCGAGACGCTTGACGTTGTGTGACACGCACACGTACAGTATGCGGGTGTTGTGCAAACAGCACGCGCGCGTTTGACCCGTGTACGACACGCTGTGACCGCCGGGACCGGCCCACGTCGCCGGTGGTCGCGTGAGTTTTCGCGCAACGCGAGCTATCCACTCGCTGACTCAAGAACCTGGGTTAAAAAATTCCGATTCGACAGAGGAGTTAAAACAAGTGAAAAACGCTTCTCTCAAGAGGCGCTTCACTGAAGATACGCGCACGATCGACCTGACGCTGACCATGCTTCCTCCCTCACCCATTCCCACCCCCCTCTTCCCATCTAGGTCCCCCGTGACCAGCGCTGCTCGCGTCAACACCGTGACCCGCGCCGCGCGCGACGGCCCTGTGATCATCGGCCTCGCCGCGGATTCCGGCTGCGGCAAGTCAACGTTCATGCGCCGCATGACTTCGCTCTTCGGCGGCAAGGCGTCCCCCCCCGAGGGCGGCAACCCCGACTCCAATACGCTCATCAGCGACACCACCACCGTGCTGTGCCTTGATGACTACCACTTGAACGACCGCAACGGGCGCAAGGAGTCCGGCCTCACCGCCCTGAACCTCGCCGAGCAGGACTTCGACCTGATGTTTGACCAGGTCAAGGCCCTGAAGGAAGGCAAGACCGTTGAGAAGCGCATTTACAACCACGTCACCGGCGTGATGGACCCCCCCGAAACCATCGAGTCCCCTGACATTTTGATCCTCGAAGGCCTTCACCCCTTCGCGGACGAGCGCGTGCGCGAGATGTTCGACTTCAAGATTTACCTCGACATCTCTGACGACGTGAAGTTCGCGTGGAAGATCCAGCGTGACATGGCTGAGCGCGGTCACTCCCTCGAGTCCATCAAGGCTTCAATCGAGGCGCGTAAGCCCGATTTCGACGCCTTCGTTGACCCCCAAAAGGCGCACGCCGATGTGATCATCCAAGTCCTACCCACGCAGCTCATCCCTGACGACAACGAAGGCAAGATCCTTCGCGTCAGGATGATCATGAAGGAAGGCGTGGAGAACTTCGACGCCCCCTACCTCTTCGACGAGGGCTCCACCATCTCCTGGATCCCCTGCGGCCGCAAGCTCACGTGCTCCTACCCCGGCATCAAGTTTTTCTACGGCCCCGACACCTTCTTCGGCGAAGAAGTGTCCGTGCTGGAGATGGACGGACAGTTCGACAAGCTCGAGGAGCTCATCTACGTCGAGTCCCACCTCAGCAACACCTCCACCAAGTTCTACGGTGAAATCACGCAGCAGATGCTCAAGTACCAAAACGGACCCGGCTCCAACAACGGTACCGGTCTGTTCCAAACCCTGTGCGGCCTCAAGGTGCGCGAGCTCTACGAGCGCATCGCGGAGACCGAAATCGTCGTCGCGGCGTAAATCGGAGAAGCGGTTTTTTTCGTCGACAGTGTGTCGGGGAAAAATTGGTTTCGAAAAAGGTTCGGTTGGGGTGCGTTGACCTCGGCCGAAAGGGGGTGGCTGTCGTGTGCTTGACGCGAAGTCAGCAGGTGTATAGCAAACACTTGGTAATAACATTCTTTCGCTAAAAAACATGTGAGCTCTGCTTTTTCTTCTGACAGTCTGACATTTTCCAGCCTCTCGAGGCTTTCCGTCGTAGTAACGCTTTTCTGGGAAGCCTAGACGTTTCCGCACAACGACGCGCACACGACACGCTTCTCACAATGTCTTCCAACGCGACGCTCGGTAAGAAAACTCGCTCGAGCAAGGGAAAGCGCGAGCGCCGCGATGCTGACGCGGGCGGGGCCATCCCCGGCCTCCCTAACCACCTCGTCGTCACTCACATCCTAAGATCTGAGTATTTTGACGTTCCAGCAGGTCTCGCACGGCTCCCAGCGGTGAGCAGTGCGATGCTCGACACGGTGGCTGAAACGGGGCTTGAGTTTGAGGAGCTTGATGAGGATGAAGCCGTGCTCCTTGGATGTTTACACGCGGTACAGGGCCTGCAACGAAGAGGTCGTCTGCGGCGTCAAGAACTCCTTTGTGAGGCAGCGGCGAGGAGCGGACAGCTCGAAGAGTTAAAAGTATTGCGTAATTACGGCTGCCCATGGAACGCAGCCACGTGTTGGGGGGCGGCAAGGGGGGGCATCTCGAGGTGCTGCAGTGGGCGCGCGCGAATGGGTGCCATTGAGACGCAGGCATGTGCACGATGGCGGCGGAGGGCGGATATCTCGAAGTGCTGCAGTGGGCGCACGCGAACGGGTGCCCGTGGGACGTGGTGACGTCGAAGTGTGCGAGAGTTGCTGGGCATCTCGATATTCTGCAGTTGTTAGACGCGAACGGCTGCCCAGAGTGGTGTTGAGACTAGAACAAGAACCCCTATGACTCCTTTGAATTCGAGAACGAATAAGATTACTATATATTCAGATAAGTGCTAAATGTCTATCGCCGCGCGTCTAACGCGCGCATATGTACAGCCGACGCGCCGGTTGTCACCGATATCGCGCCGCTTTAACTCAACTCACGTTTGAACTTATTTTCACTTACGCCGCGAGCTCGTCTTGCATGAGTAGCGCCACCGAAGCGAGCGTCCACTTGATCGAGGTTTGGTCCTCTGGGTGTTTCAGCGTGAACGTGCTGACCTGCGCGGAGTACACGTTCGCGCGTTGCATGTTCATGTACACGGGGCACGCGTAGTACCCCGTGGTGTCGTACTTATCCGTGGTGACGGGAATCACCTTTATGACGGGTAACAAGCACCGCAGTTCCTTTGGCTTGGAGTCCTTGATCGTGCCCTCACCCGTGTCCCACCGCGCGCCTTCCATGGTCAAGCCGTGGATGTACGCGCCCTCTTCGGAGTACTCCGAGATGTCGTTCGCCGAGAACTTGGTGACTTCCGTCATGAACGCCATCACGTCCAACGGGAGCTGGTGCTCGCGCGCGTAGACCTGCTGCACCGCGGTGATGAATGCCTTGGCGTTGAACAAACCGGGGAGCCACACGGATTTGGGGTGGTCTAACGTTCGCGCCGTCCACTTCTCCAGCTGTGCGTGGCGCTCCTGGACGTCACGGTACCACCTGGTCAGGGAGTACACTTCCTGTACGCGGGTGGACATTTGCTTCATCCAGGAAGGGGGCACGGAGTTCTTGTAAATGCCCAGCTGCACCTCTTCCATCGCGGGAGACATGTTCAGCGCGCCATCAAGACCAAGCGTCAGCTCCTCAAGCGACCGCTTCATGAACGTCAGCAAGTCAGTCATCCTCATCGCTTCTTGAAGCGCGCACACCACGTACGGGTTGCTGTCTTTGATTCTGGATTCGATTTCGATGATGTTGAAGGGTTCGGGGCAGAAGTCGTACATGCGCTCCACGCCCTGGCGCACGATGCTCTCCATGTCGTCCCCGCCC
>TARA_B110000977_G_scaffold159688_2_pt1 | contig 12659 bp, 10 predicted proteins | sample TARA_B110000977 | Tara Oceans TARA_B110000977 (sample SAMEA4397798) | marine metagenome | biome: Polar Biome; feature: [SRF] surface water layer (ENVO:00010504); material: water (ENVO:00002006), including particulate matter (ENVO:01000060) such as... | depth 5 m | reverse complement strand
GCTTGCGCCCCAACCTGAACAACGGTTCTGGGGCTACCCGACCCGCCACGGCGCGGGGCGACTTCGGTGTACGATCCGCCCCAACCTCACCCACCAAACTCGCCTCCACCAGACCCGCGGGCGTCGCGGATCTCAACTCGTTCCGAGCGCGGCTGAACGTGGTGAAACGCGAAAGCATGATGCGGCAGCACGGGGTTGGCGGGTCTGGGAGCGCGTTGTCGGAGATGCCCGCGATCGCGGAGACGCACGGACGAGGAACCACTGAACAATCGATGGAAGAGCAGATGTTCGGCGGCGAAGACCCGTTCGATGTCGGGTCCCATCAAAGCCAACAAGATTCCGTCCGTCTTTTGAACGTCAAAAACTTTGAGGATCCCGAGTTTGTGGAGGTTTTAGAGAAGTGCCTACACTGGCGCCCCAAGGCGTTGAAGGGGTATGACATGAAAGCAGTGAAGGAAGAAGCTCGGGTGGCGATCAATAACCTGAAGCAGTGCTTGCAGCAGAGTTTGGTTCGGAAAGAGAATTTAGTGGAAGACGTCGCGCGTGCCGAGCAAAACAAAGCGCAATCGATGGAAGGTTTGAGGATGCAATGCGAAAGCGCCAACGCGAGTGCCAACGCAACTGTTGCTGAATTAGAAGGCACGAAGAAGGAGTTGAAGGCTACACAAGCCAAGGGAGATGCGTGTGTGCTTGAGGTAAAATCTCACAACGAGTCCTTGACTCAAGAAGTCAAATCCTTGACCGATAAGCTCGACTTCGAAAAGCGATCCGCAGAGGACAACTTGGAGGCTAAAAACGTCGAGCTCAGTAACTTGCGCAGAAGGCACGAGGAATCTCAAGAGTCATTAAGAACAGTGCGGGATGACTTGAAAACGACACGGGAAGCTTTATCCCGCGCTGAACGTGAGACCGCGGCGATCAGAAGGGACCGTGAGAATGGAGAGTCCTCCTACGCCGCCGAACGCAAAGCGCTGGAGGTTCAGATTCGCGCGAAAATCGAGGAAGTCGCCGAGACGCGAAATCTGATGACAAAGCAAAAGAGCGAAATGGAGCTGAACATTCGAACGCACATTGAGAAGATCGAGAAGCTCACGGTGCAGAATAAGCTTTTAACCTCAAGCGCGGAGGAGGCGGAGGTTGGTCTGAAATCCGCGCGGAGCAGTTTAACGGAACGGTTGGCGGAGACTGAAACGACGCTGGAATCCGCACAGAGAGCGCTGAGCCGCGAGAAGTTGCGGTTCGAAGAAACGGAGTTGGATCTTACGAAGGCGCTGACGGACACGCGCGCTAAGTGCGACGACTTGGAGCAGAAACTGTCGAGAACTGACGTGGAGGTGGTGTCGCTTAAGGAGTCATTAAGTCAAGAGAGACGGAAACAAGAAGACGCCCAACACGAAATGAACGGAAACCTCGGCGCGAAATCAGCGGAAGTCGAGAAACTGAACAAAACCATTCTAAACCTGAAGAACGAGTTGACGGAAAGAGATGCAGACATGAAAGCGCTGAGAGGCGATTTAAAGGAATCAAAGGATGCGTCTGCGCGTATTGCTGTGGAACTCGAAAACGTCTCCAACGATCGCAGAGAGGAACGGGTAAGAGTAAGTGCTGAAATCAACCAGTTCAAACTCGAGGCGAGCGAAAACAAATACCGCGCGGACGCGCTTCTGACGCAACAAGCGCAGCTCATGGCAGATGTCAAGGAGGAGAGAGCGCGGGTTGCGAAAGCGGAGGAGGAGCGGAAGGACGCGTTGTTGGGTGGGGCGGCTACGGCGGAGCAAGCCCGACAGCAAGCCAGGGAGGATTTACGCTTCGCCGAAGCACGGCACGAAAATGCGAAGCAAGAGATGCTCGTGGAAAAGACCACGGCGGTGGAGGCGGCTAAAGAGAAAGCCGCTTTGGAGGTTGCACAGGCGAAGTCTGAGTGCGATAAGCTGGTGGAAGAGGCCGAATTGAAAGCCGCAAAGGCGTCGGAAGCGGCGAAGAAAACTGCGGAGGCGGCGGTTGAGGAGGCGGACTCGGCGGCGGACGAAGCCGAAGCGATGGTGGAGTCGCTGAAGGAAAAACTCGAACAGGAAAAGGCTGACGCCGAAGCGCGCATCGCCGAGTTGAATGAGAAACTATTAAACGCGCAGGCTTCTATTGAGCAGAAAACCGCAGAGGTGGTTGAGAAGCTAGAACTGGCCGCGGGCGAGACGTCGAGTGCAGTGCAGCAGGAACGTGAGAAGGCGCTTGACGCCGCGGGTGAAGCTGAGAAAAAACTGGAAGAGCTTCGAACTGAGCTGGCTGAAAAAGTAGCGGCGGCGGAGGAGGAAGCCGGTAACGCGCTCGCGCTTGAGCGTGAAACCGCTAAGCAAACGGCGGATGATATGAATGCGCAACTTGAACAGTTCCGTACTGCTTTACGTGCTGCGGAGAGTGAGCACGTGGAGACTGTGGAACAGCTGAATGCGCAAATCGAGTTGGCCAAGCAAGAAAGCCTTGACGCGGTTGAAAAGCTCGGCGCACTTGAAGCGGCGAACGCGGCGGTCGCGGCGGAGATGTCGGAGTCCCTGCTGCGGCACACGGAGCTGGTTGAGCAAGCCACTTCCGCGGAAGCCAGAGTACAAAACGTCGTCGCGCAGCTCGAGAACGAGCAAAAAGAAGTCGATCGTCTTGAGAAGGAAGCCAAGGAGACCGCGCAGGCGATGGAGGTTGAGAAAGAAAATGCCAACGAAGCATTGAAAGCTGCTGCATCCGAAAAGGCTGACATGGACGCCGAGCTCCGAGCGCTACGCGCGGCGGCCGGTATCGGCGACGACGGCGAGGAGCTGACTGAAGAACAACGCTTAGCAGCCGCGGCGGAGTTCGAGAACCTATCAACGCAACACGACATGTCCGCGAAGGACGCCACGGCTTTGACGAGCCGGCTGGTGAAAGCCACGAAAGCCGCGGAGGTTGCGAGACGTGTCGCGACGGATATGGAGACGCACAAAAAAGTCGCGGAGGAGAGGTTGCGACGTATCGAGGAGCTCGAATCGCAAGCGCTTGATGCGGATGCGGTCCGACGTGCGTTACACAACCAGATCCAGGAACTCCGAGGGAACGTCCGTGTGTTTTGCCGCGTACGACCCACTACTTCGGACACCGCGATCGTGCAATGCCCGGCGGACGGGTCGTCCGTAACTTTGACGAAAACCGATTCTAAAAACCCAAATGAAACCTCACCGGTCGGGTTTGAGTTTGACCGCGTGTTTTCCCCGGAAAGCACACAAGCGGAGGTGTTTGAAGAGGTGAGCCAGTTGGTGCAATCCGCCTTGGATGGGTACAAAGTTTGTTTGTTTTCTTATGGCCAAACAGGCAGCGGCAAGACGCACACCATGCTCGGCGAGCAAGGACAAACCAGCGAGTTGCGAGGCGTTATCCCCAGGGCCGTGGCGAAAATCGTGGAGGCGTCTGAAAAGAACAAACAAAAAGGGTGGACCTACGAAATGCACGCGAGCTACGTTGAGATTTACAACGAGCAGGTGCGGGATTTATTGAATGCGGGGTCAGGACACAGCGACAAGCACGCAATCGTACACACCCCGAAGGGCATTACGGAAGTTTCCGGGGTCCGACGCGAACCCGTGTTATCGGTGGAAGCGGCTGCGAACTTAGTGCGACGCGCTTCCAATGCGCGAGCCGTGGAAGCGACACAGATGAACGCAGTGAGTTCCCGGTCGCACACGATTTTCATGCTTTATATTACAGGCGAGCACGTAGGGTCTGGGTCGAAGTTGCATGGATGTCTCAACCTTGTTGACTTGGCTGGGAGTGAAAGAGTAGGGCGAAGTGGAGCTGAAGGCGCGAGACTAAAAGAAGCGTGCGCCATTAACAAAAGCCTGTCGTGCCTCGGAGACGTGTTCCAGGCGCTGTCCAACAAGCAGACACACGTCCCGTACCGTAACTCCAAGTTAACCTACATCCTTCAACCCTGCCTCGGCGGGGACGGCAAAACACTTATGTTCGTCAACATCAACCCCGAAGCGCCGAGCGCGGAGGAATCGCTGTGCTCCCTGAAGTTCGCCGCGCAAGTCAACGCGGTAGAGCTTGGGGGCGGCAGAGGCGGCGGCGCCAAGCGGAACATCACCAGCGGCTTGACGCTTGAGAAGAAAGAAGAGAAGAAGGAAGATAAAAAGAGTGGAAGTACCTCCGAAAACGCCGGAAAAGAGCGGCCCAAGTCCGCCGCGCCGGGAGGGGAGCGCTTGAAGGACAAAAGATTGAGAGAGGCTGAGGCTGAAAAATCAAAACTGGGCAAGAGCAAAATTCCACGCGCGCGGCCGGAAACGGCGAGGCCCGCGCCCGGCAGCGCGGCGAAGAAACCCAAGCGGGTACCGTGCGGGATGGGGGATAAACAGAAGTGATAAGGTTATATTCGCGGTGCTGCGCGAGCGAAGGGCGCTCGCCGCGCGCGAAATGAAATACGAACTGGGGAGATGGGACTTCATAAAATGTTTAATATTTGGGCTACTATTTTACGCTCAATTCCTTTACCCTTCGAAGTGCACGTTGGCTTTTTCCGTCACCGTGACCACGGGTTCCTTCTTCCCTCGAGCTAATAGACTCGCTGCGCCTCCGTTTTGCACCACGCTCGCCACGGCGTCATAAACCGCTCTGTGATTTGCGTTATTTCTTTTCTCGACGAGTTCCGCGCAAATACCGGTCACGGACGCTTCCAGCGTTTCCGTACTACACAGCAACAACTCAGGTGCCAGCTCCAACAGCCTGCCTATATCACCCCCCGGCAACACACCTTTCATTTTAACAATTCCCGTGACCAACTCTAGGGTGTCCATTTCCAGGAGCTGGGGCGCTCTGTGTAACAGCATGGGCGAGTCTATAAATGGTAAAAATAAATCGAGCCGAACGACTTTCGATTCCACTTGCGACGGGTCGCGGTATATGCTACCTCTTGCGCTTTCCGTGACCACTTTGCGACACGCTGAACTGCCCCCCCAGAGATTCCAGAACCGGACACACAAATCCCCAGCCCGCGTGCTTGTGCCTTTCAAGGTTCCACCGACTACGTACTTTCCGTCGGTGCGGCCGTCGATGGAAGGTTTTTTATTTTTATTATTCGAGTCTTCACTCATAAGCACCCTGGCGTTTACCCTGGCTGTTGATAAGTTGACTGCGTTTGCGGCTTCTCTTTTTCTTCGCTCCATCGCACGTTTCACGTAATCAGGGTCGTTTCTTGGTTTTGGGGTCTTGAGCAACAATTCTGGGTTTTCCGTAACCGCTTTGCAGACGTCGAAAGTATTTTTGTTTGCGTTTTTCAACTCGATCAAGTTACGCGCCGCGTCAAGTGGAGTGACGTCAGAGAGAGCTTGTGGGATTTTCGCGAGACTGGCTGTCACTGCGGCGATGTGCGCTTGGCAGCCGTTTTTCAAAGCCGTCTCGTTGTGGTAGTCCACAAAATCGCCACGTGGCACCAACGCGGGCGCTATAACCGGGTACAGTTGTTTGATTGCAGATTTTCGAAAGTCCTGGTACTCGTAAACGTCTGCATTCGGATGCGCCCGTTCCTCAGCAGACTTCAACAACTCAGCCTCCTTCTTCTTGTCGCTTTCGCTGGCCACATAACCGGTCCTTCGTCGAGGCGTTCGTACGCGTACGGTATTGTCGTCAATCGTGGGTTCTCCAGTGACAAGGGCTCGGCAGTTCGCGTCCGTCACCCAAACCGAGTCAAATTCCAATGCAGTCATCTCAGCCTCTAGTGCGAGGCGTGCCTTCATGCGCTCCGCGTACGCACCAACCGCTTCGTCCGGTAAGTCCGTGTTCGGTACGTCCGTAGGTTCCGTCAGCTCCCTCGCCAAGACACTAACCCCAACCGCTGTCGTGGACGCGGCCGCGTGCGTGCTCGTGTGCCAAGCCTGCCGTGAGGGCGTAACGTGTGTCCAACGCCCGGTGCCGTCCCGAGACGCAAACCGATTAGAGATTCTTCGAGTTTGACTCGGTCGGCCCGAGGCGACGCCCGCGACGCATCCCGCGGTCGTCACCTGAGACATCGTGGCCGACATACGAGGCAGGCGCGACTCCTCCCCTTTCTCTCCCTCTCGCTTTCGCCCGCCGTGCGTGTGCGAATCGGAGTGACTATATCGGCAAGTGATTCTGGGCTGAGGTGGCGCTGTCGGCGATTTTTGGCCACCGATTTTGGTTTCTGTCCCCACTTTTAGTCGCGATGCTGATGTTGCGGTGCGTGCGGTGCGTGCTGGCATCCCCTCATAGGCGGCTGCCTCCGTGCGCTGGCGTGGGCCGCATTCGTGTCTCCGCGTGGCGCCAGCTACGCGCCTCCGCTTCGGCTGACAACCAGGTGGTACCTCACGAAGCGAAACTACACTTAACCGAATCTGTATCCGCTACATTGGAAGTGAAAAAGTCAAAGTTCGTAGCCAACGCGTGCGGTGTTGACACCCCCACCGCCGCGATGCGATTCGTGGACGAGATAGCTGACCCTAGCGCATCGCACAACTGCTTCGCGTATAAATGCGGCGACGAATATCGGTTCTCGGATGACGGCGAGCCCGGGGGGACGGGAGGAAGACCTATTTTCAGCGCAATCGAAGGTTCCAACTTTGAGAACATATGCGTAGTAGTAACCAGGTACTACGGAGGCACGCAGCTCGGTACGGGCGGGTTGATACGCGCGTACGGAGGCGCAGCGGCTGAGTGTCTGGATACGGGAAAAGAATTCGCGGTTCGAAAAACAAAACTCGTCGACGCCATGATAACAGCGTCGAGTCCTGATCACCTCGGCTCCATCTACCGCGCCATCGAAAAACACGCCGCGACGAAGGAGGATGAAGAGTTCCCGGAGGACGGCAGTGTCTTCGTATTTATCGAATTAGAGAAAGGAGAAGCAGAGGCGTTGCGTGTGACGTTGCGGGAACTGACGAACGGTAAAGTGGCGCTTAGGGTGCTGGATGACTAGCATGAGTATATGAATAGATATCAATACATAAATAGCTACGTCCAAGTTTCTGTCATTCGTTTTTTTATAGTGTCCACGAACGTCTCCGAATGAGTATTTTTGGGTAACCTACTTTTCAAGCTCACACACAGTTTCTCCAGGCGCGTTATTTTTTCACCCCCCCACGGCTTGTCCAGATCAACGCGGTCGAATCGCTCCGCGCCTGTTCCGAACACGTCGGACAAAGCCAAGACGTCTTTCTGTAAACAATGGAGCGTGTCAATCATTCGAAACGCGTTCTTCGCCGTGTCTTCCACCGCCTCCTCTGCGCCGCACTTAAGCCCCCTGGGTTGCCCCGTCACACCCGCCGCGAGAAGCCCCTCGTCGACACACTTCTCGTCCACGTGGAACCAGTTGATTTCCGCGATTGGGTTACTTCCAAAGTACGGGCCCACAATAGCCCCAACGAAAGGCACTTTATTATTTTCGTCGTCGCCTTCGTCGTTGAACAGATTCTGGTAATTGAGTTGGTTCTCGCAGTCCCGTAGGCTTGGATGTATGGCAAACAGCGGGTGCGAGTGGTACCATCCTACGACTTTTTCGTTGTTTTTGTCTAGCTTTTCGCATATTTCTGGTACCGAAGCGGGATCCAGCTCCACCTCAACGTTCGCGTCGTCGCTTAAAAGACGCCGCGCGGGTAACGCTCGGGTTATTTTTAGTTTCTTATTTTGGGCGTCCCACGTGCCGCCCAGAAACCCGATGATCTCCGTGTCCGAGCTCAAGTGCGAGTGGAAGTCCATCAGGGCTTGGGCTTGGCATGAACATGTGAGGGAGAAAGGCTGGGTGCTTTTTTTTCTGCCATGATTGTTTGCTCCTACAGAACCTTCGTCATACTCCACGCACTCAACCATCTGCAAGTCGCTCGTGTTTACGCCCATGCGCGTCGGGGCTTTGCGTTCGCGTCGGGGGCGGTCGATCGGGGGCGGGATTGGTTTCTTCGGTTTGATAGGGACCTCAGGTTTCAGTTTCTTTGGCTTGACCGGTTTAGGCAGTTTGGGCTTCAGCGGTTTCGATGGCGGTTTCGGTTTCAACGCTTCTCGTTTCGCTTTCTCCTCGTCCAGCTTAGCGTTCATCAACTTTACGGATCCAACGGCGCCGTCGCCGGCGAGAACGACATCCGCCTTTTCTTTTCCCGTATCACCCAACAGCTGTTTCTTCAGCACATCTAATAGTATGCCATCTTTTGACTCATTGTTCTCTGATCCAACCCCTATATACCGCACGCTTTTCCACCCGTCGTCCGCTTTGCGGTCGGGTTTTATACTTCTTTTGAACGCCACGGAAAACGCGGAAACGCTTTGGTACTTGGAGTCTCGCCACATGATCGTACCAAGTTTGGTGAGCTCAGCAGTAGTCACCTGGTCGCAGTAACTCGTGGTCAGCACATCAGGGCCAGGTGTGATGAGCTCGTAGTCGATGAGGTGCGCCAGGGTCACACTTGGGGGGGCGTTGGGTTTCGATGGTCCATCCGAAGGAGGCTTCACCGTCACTTGTTGTTTCTTCACTCCATCCGAGGAGCCTTTCGCCTTTCGTTTTTGTTTTCGAAACGTCGGATACTCGATGCCCAACTCGTACGCGTGCGCCTCCTCCTGGTAAGCGAGCGCGCGCGCCAGGGCTTCATCATCGACAGTATCGTCACCCATCACACCTGTTAACACCGTGTAGATATGTTCGTTGTAGACCTCGTCGCCCGCCGCGCGACTTGGACTGGTCGTCACGTCCAACGTGCCAGGTGCACGCTCGCGTTCGAAAATATTTTTGCACTTCAAATTTTTAGACCTTTACACCTTTTGTCCCGCGGTCGCCTCATCATCACCACTCTGCCACCGCCCGATGTTGAGGAGGCAGCCCAGTCGCATCGAGCTCAAGCCCGAGGACAAAGACGAGGTAAGTGGGGACACAATGTTCGAAATAAAACGCGCTTGAACCCTTGCATCTTACACCCTCCTCCGCCTCCTCTCGTAGTCTGACGACGCGACCCTGATCATTTCTCACCTCCCAACCCCTGCAGTACGAGGAGTCGCGCAAGGCGCACATCCGCAAGCTTCAGAACGACCTCGCCCGCGCGAACCAGGACTCGCTGGACAACGCGGACCGGTTCACGTTCAACGCGGGGGAACCGACGAAGGAGGAACGAATCGGCTTGACAAGGTGAGAGATTTGATTGATTGACATCGATTAGATCCCACAAAAACCAAAAAACCAAAACCAAAACATGGCATCCCCTCCGCGCCCCGTTGTGATCTGCGGCCCCAGCGGCGTGGGTAAAGGCACGATAATCACGAAGCTAATGGTCGAGTTCCCTGATACGTTCGGGTTCTCCGTGAGTCACACCACTCGAGGCCCCCGACCCGGGGAAGAGAACGGCGTGCATTACCACTTCGCCGAGAAATCTGTGATGGAGACGCAGATTGCGAATGGCGAGTTTCTCGAACACGCGCGCGTGCACGAGAACATCTACGGCACCTCAGTGCAGTCTGTGAAGTCCGTCTCGGAGCAGAACAAGATATGCATTCTGGACATCGACGTCCAGGGGGCTGAGATTGTCAAGAAGAGCGATTTGAATGCTATCTTTTTATTCGTGTCGCCTCCGTCGATTGATGAGCTTGAAAAAAGGTTGCGCGGCCGCGGGACAGAAAAAGAAGATTCCATCGTCGTGCGAATGGCCAACGCTACCAAGGAAATGGCGAAAACGGAGGAGGCTGGGTTCTTCGACAATGTGATCGTCAACGATGACCTGGAGAAGGCGTACGTGGAGATCAAAAAGGCAATCCTGGGGTGAGAGGAGGAGGAGTTGTAATGAAATTTCGCACAGTTCGTTGAGACTTCACTTACACACGCCAAAAATTATAATATGCCAGTTGTCACTGACTTACGACATCCTTTTGCCACGTCTTTCGTTGATACAACGCTATGCGCGCCGCGCACGCCGCCTCAGCGGCCCTCACCGCTCGCACCGCTTCCTTCGCCGGTACATCACGCAGAACGTTATCTCCCGTGTTGAGCAAACCCGCGATGTCCCGCCCATCCCGAGGGTCTGCGCGCGCCTCCCTCGAGCCATCCGTCGCCGACTCTGTCGTGTTGAGCATCACATCAACCATCAAGTACGGTGCCCCTTTGTACAACAAAGGAAACGCCAAGGAGTGTTCGCGTTTGTACAAGCAAACCGCGCTGAGCATCGCGCGGGACGGCCGGGTCACGAGCGAGCAAATAAAAAAGAGGCTACGAGACGCGGTGGCGGAGAGCGAAGCGATCGAGGATGGATCTGGTGAAGAAAATTTATCGGAACAGCGCATGCACGAAAAGAGCGCGTGGGCGCTGCGACGCGCTTTGGACGACGTGGTTGATTTATTGATCAAACCCCCGATAGACGAACCGCGGGTGTTTGAAGCCATGACGGATGGAAGTGACGAGAGCAACGCGCCTGAAGAAAAAACAACCGGGGCTTCCGCGCCAATCGTGGAAACGCCGACGGCGGCGCTGTTTGATTTCGCGCAAGTCTCAAAAACAGCGGAACAATTCCGCAACATGCACGATGGGGTGATGGGAGGGCTTTCTTCCGGCAACATGACCCCCAGCACGAACGAAAAAGGAGAGGCGTTCGCGCGGTTCTCGGGAACCGTGAGGCCGGACAACAACGGGGGCTTTGCGTCCGTCCGGTGTAGTTTGGGGTCAGGGGTTGACTTATCGCAGTTTGACGGCTTCTACGTCGACGCGCGAGCCGGCGATGACGCTACGTCTACTAAGCAAATCCTCTTCGTCGCCAAGGACGACGAGTGCATGACCACGCAGGTGAACTTCAAAGCCGCGTTTAAAGTGGGGTGTACCGATCAATTCCAGCAATTCCATAGGGTGAAAATACCGTTCGCCGCGTTTGACCGGCCGGAGCGCATGGGCCGGGCGGTGATGCGCGGGCCGCTCAAGGCGAACGCGGTTTGCGAGATTGGACTCATGGTGCTGAAAGAGAATGGCGACTTCGATTTAGAAATCAAGGAGATAGGGATGTATAAGTAGAAGCGCTGCAAAGCAACAGCGTCTCCATTCATTTTGCCTACCCACGTATACCTATACTCTGCTATGCACCTGCGGGTCCGCGAACGTCTTGGTTAAGTGTTCCGCTTGTTCGACGATATTCTCCAACTGCGTTTCACCAACCTTGAGCAAGAAATCGAGTCTCTCACCATCGCTTTCCAATCGATGCAACTCGTACTCGGCCCTGACCTTGGCGCGTACGAACGCGGCTCGGTTGGACGTGGGCATCAAGCGCGAGGCGCGGAACAAACTGCGGAACAAAGACAAAGACTCCGCGCGCATGCCGCCGGAGCCCTGGCACGGCGCGGCGCGAGGAAAGAATGATGCCGGGCAGCGGGGGCACGCGACTCGAAAATGAAACCGAAATCAAAATGAAGTTGGTTCGGTTCGTCCGATAAAGTACGCTCCTGAAGTCTCCTGCCCCTTCGCCACACTTCCGCCGCGCCTCCCGGTGGCGGGATGGTATCCGCCACCCTCTACGCGTCGGCGACCCCCCGAGCAAAACTCGCACGCGCGCGCTCGTCACGTGCAGCTCGCGGTCGCGGTCCACCGCCGCACCCAAACCGGAGAGATTTACTTCTCGGACTCGGCACATCCATTGTTACGGATGTGGGTTTTTCGGGACGAGCAGCTTCGTCCGCCTCACCGCTACCAGCATCCCCGGCCACACTTCCGTCCCCCCGCCCCGGCCCCGAGTTCGAAAGCGTTATCTTCCCCCGGTACCCCGGGTTCGTCACCCTCCCGTCGCAAGTGCAGGTCCGAGATCTGTGCGTCCCCAGGGATTTCGGGGATGGGGATTCGAAATCCCCTTCCCCGAAACTCGGTGATAAAGTTTTAATACGCTACGGCCTATGGACGGTGCACCAAGGGCGGAACGTAGTAGAACCACCGACGAGTATTAATGCAACTATTAATAGAAATACTGAACATGGATCCTTCTCGTTCGTTATAGGCGATGGCACTGTCATACCTGCAATCGAACAAGCCATATTGAATGGAATGCATCTCGGCGGCGTCAGAAGAGTTTTGGTTCCGCCGAAAGCGAGCATAAGTTACAAGTACGTCCCTGTTGAAGAAGCGGCGACGAAGTACGGACGGGCGCCGGTGCAGGACGTGAAATTCGGAGCACAAGTCATAGATGGCAGTGAGAAGCCGTATCCGGGAAATGATGCTCAATCTATAGACTGGGTACAGTACGTAGTGACTCGAAACGCGTTCACCATCAAGCCGACGGACAGATCGATTTTGTTTGACTTGAAGATTGTCGAACTGAACGGAAGGAACGCGACTGACAAGATTCGAGTCGCGACAAATGTGGACCAGGTGGGTGGGGTGAACGACTCCAGCGAAGACGGAGGCGCGTCGTGGTGGACAATAGGGCTACCCAAATCGAGGGAGTACTGTAGCAATTAGACTAGGAATTATTTGTGATAGGCGTAGTAGCAAACAAAATACCGCGTCACTCTCTTTTTCGTCATCATCATCCTCGATGGAACAGAAGCGCATTCGGCGTTCCGGGCAGGACTCGTCCTGGTCGTGGGCCTCGGAACCGCTCGGGTCCCCACTGTGTATCACCGCGCATCTCGTCATACACCGTTGTGACTGTTTGCTCATACGAAAACCGCTCATCCCACAAAAC
>TARA_B110000977_G_scaffold93954_2_pt1 | contig 12662 bp, 6 predicted proteins | sample TARA_B110000977 | Tara Oceans TARA_B110000977 (sample SAMEA4397798) | marine metagenome | biome: Polar Biome; feature: [SRF] surface water layer (ENVO:00010504); material: water (ENVO:00002006), including particulate matter (ENVO:01000060) such as... | depth 5 m | reverse complement strand
AACCCTAAACCCTAAACCCTAAACCCTAAACCCTAAACCCTAAAATCTATTAAAACATGTACTCTAACTTATTTCTTACTGAAAGGGTTGTTAGCACTCACGCGTGGCGATCCCACCGGCATTGTCGCCACCGAGCTTACTACGTCCTCCCAGTCGCTTTCGCTGCTCGACCCGTCTCCGCTTTCAGCGTTGGATACAGAGTTACCTTTGATTCTTTGGAAACTCACCGCCGCTCGTTTCGCGAGTTCCGCTTTGACTTCGCTCTGCATGGATTCAGGGAGCGTCGCCGTGCGTATCCCCATCGCGTTGCGTGTGAACGACATCAGCGCGTCTTCAAAGTACACCCACTCCGATTGCGGGTTCGGGGCGTACTCGGTGATGTCTAAATTCTTCTGGAACCGCACGGCACCGAGGCGTGAGACCCGCATGTTCCGGTTCCCAAGCGGATGCGGTACTTTTCGAATCAGCTCGGCGAGCAGTATTCGGGGAATGTACCCCGTGCGGTTTTTGTCCACGCGGCACCACCCCTTTTCAAACTGCACGACGTCATTTTCGGTGACGTCCTCGCCCTCCACGTCTTTCGCGTTGTTCGAAAACGTATCCACCACGACGGCGATTAACAAGTTCAGCGTGACGAAGCTCCCCAGCACGACAAAGGCGATGAAGAAAAACGGTGCGGCTTGGTTGCCGCAGCAGGTGCCGTTCGCGCAGTCACTACTACTGTCACAATCCGAAGTCTCGTCTGTTACCATCGCGTCCGCCATGATCGAGTTCCACGCCTCGCCCGTGACCATCCTCAGCAGAATCAAAATCGAGTTCCCGAAGTTCGTGAAGTTCGCGTCTTCGTTCAAGTTCTCGCCGAACTGAACCTTGCCGAACAAGTTCATCCCAAGCACCGCGAACACGAAACAGAGCAGGAACAGCAACGCGCCAATGTTGATCAGCCCCGGGAGCGAAATCACCAAGGTGTTGAACAACATGCGCAGGCCTTTCAGTTTTCGCACGAGGCGGAATACTCTTGCGAGGCGGAACACACGCAGCACTGACGTTGTCGATCCGACATTCGCCGCAACCCCCAAAATGCTTGTGACGACGCAGAAAAAGTCAAACAAGTTCCACCTCGATCCGAAATACTTCCGGCCCATCGCGGTAAGTTTGATCGCAGCTTCTAGGATGAAAGTGACCGTACACGCCAAAGAGATTCCGCTCAGCCAGTTTGTCCAGTCGTCAGTCTGCTCGTAGTGCTCGCACGCCATCACCACAGCGTTCAGCACGATGACGCCCATGATGAAATACTCGAACCGTTCGTGGTGCGCAGATCGGAACAGCTTTCTGCGGAACTTCCTGAACCCTTTCGCAGTGCGTGTCACGAAACTTCGTTTCTTTCGCGTTTCGGATATTTTAGAGACGTCACTCCCGGGTGACCCCGGCTGCAACTCGTCGTCGTCGCTGATATGCCCCAACCCGTCGTCCATCCCGTAATCATCGCTGACGTCGAAAAAGTTCCGTTTCCTTTGCGCCCAGAGCTGCTGTTCCTTGGTCATTGTGGCGCTCCCACCCCCGTCGCCGTTCTCCTCCGCAATCTGCGCGAAGTTGTCTAATATGATCCCGACGAACAAGTTCACGATGAAAAAGTTGGCGACGACCATAAACACGACGAAGAAAAACGCGCGCAGGGGGTTGTAGTCGCGTTCCGGGGCTAGCTCCGGCGACCGCGCGTCCACGCCGCTGTACATCACCGCGGTCCACCCTTCCGTTGTTGACATCTCGAATAACGTGCGCATGGCGTTTGAAATGGAGTCAAAGTTTCCGTCACTCGAGAGCCAAAAGCGCTCCACGAATTCCGAGGATGTGTAATTCCCGACGCATAAAGAATGATTCGAGTTGAGTGACACATCTGGCACCAATTCCCACCCCACACACGTCTGCGAAACGCTGTCCCACTGAACGCCAACCGTGGCGTTGACCCATCCGTCTACACATGCGGCTTTCGTCCCGATTCCATCGTCGTCGCAAAATGAAAACGCACCCATGAACATCTGCATGCCTAGAATGCCGAAGATGAGCCAGAACAAACCGGCGACGAGTAACACGTTCCCAAGCCCGGGAAGACTCCGAAGTAACGCGTTGACGACTACTCTTAGTTCGGGAATTCGAGAAATCACGCGCAGCGGGCGTAACACGCGCATGGTTCTCAACGCCCGAACCCAACCGATGTCCGAACCTGACAGCGCCTTACCCAAGATCGACACAGCCACGATAGAGCCGTCCAGCACGTTCCACGAATCCCGCAAGTATGTTCCTTTCCTGTCCTCCCACCACACTCCAAACGCGATTAACTTGGCGAGCATCTCAAGGGTGAACAGCACGGTGAAGCACCAGTCTGCTACGCCCAACGCGTCCGCGAAATTATCGTTCTCCATCGCGCGCGGGGATTCAAACGCCATTAAAATCGAAGAAACCCCGATGCCGGTCATGATAAACGCGTCAAACCGCTGGTCATCAATGACGTTGTGACAGAATCCTCGCACCACCGATTTCGGGGAAAAAACACCGAATGAGTTCCCGGTGTATTTCCGCAACGGTTGCGGCGCCGCACCAGGTCGCGGAGTCAGGAACGTTATCACGAACCACAAGTATAACCCCCCCAGAAAGGAACTTTCAGCTAAAGCTTTTTTATTATTTTCCTTTCGCTTATTGTCCGCCACTTGTAGCGCCGCCCTTTCCCGTTCCTCCGCAGCGATCGCCTGCTCCGTGGCGAGCTGTTCCCGCTCTTCGCGTTCTAAAACTTTTTCGTAGAGCCGCTCAGCTAACGTCCGCCACCCCTTCGTGGCGGTCTTTGACATTTCTTTATCGGGCAAGTTGGAGTAAAACTGTTCCTTTTTCTGCCGTTCCTCAAGCTCCTCAGTGGACTCAACCCCGCGTTCGCTTAGGTTGTTGAAAAACGAAATAGAATCCAAAAGGTTTTTCGTATCCTGCAAGTCGTCCGACACCTCCTGCGCCGAGAAGTTTGTTAATAAAATGGCGATGAACAGGTTCAGCACTAAAAAGTTGCCAATCACGAGCAGCGCAACGAAGTATAATGCGCTCCAGTTCCCGGAACTGTACGCAGCGTCGTACATCACCGCGTTCCAGTCCTCGCCGGTGAGGACCTGAAACACGGTAACGAGGGCCCACAACAGGGTGTCGAAGTTGTGCCGCGGGATTTCGCTGTCGTCGCCCGGTGGCGTGCCGTCCACCTCGCTGCACATCTTTCCCCCGAACAGCTGCATCCCCAAAAGCGCGAAGATGAACACCGCGAGTAACACGACGAACGCAAATTCGGCCAGGGATAAAACGGTCTGGCCCATGGTGTACAGGAACTTTTGTAGCGTTTTCCACGACCTGATTAGTTTCAAAATTCGTAAAATGCGAAACGACCTCAGCGCGGATAAGGACCCGCTGTCCGCCAGCCCTAGTTCGACCAAGGAAATAACAACCACCAACGCGTCGAACGCATTAAACGAATCAGCGAAGTACTCCTTGATACCCAGCCCTAACAATTTAATCACCAGCTCCGCGACGAACGCCAACGTCAACACCAAGTTCACCGTGCTCAGCCCGTTGGCGTACGAGTCCGACATTCCGTCGTACTCCATCGCGAGCACCAACGTGTTGAGCAAAATGCAGGTTGTGAAGAATATGGAAAAGTATCGCGACTCGACCACCTTTTCGCCGATCGACAGGATCTTTGCGTCGCCGATTCGCGTAAGAGTGGAAACCATTTCTTTTTTGTCAGAGTTTTTATTAGCCCCTCCGCCTGCCTCGTCGTCGCTATCGCTATCGCCGTCCACGTGGAGGTGTTGCACGAGCGCGTCGCGTTTCGCATTCTGCGCCTTTACCTTGTCGTGTTGCTCCTTCGACTCCAGGGATGAGAACTCGGGTTGATTCACAACATCCGCAGCCTCCTCCTTCTCATCCGCTTCCATCCGCGCCTCCGCGGATTCCTCGTCGTACACTTCAGTGATCACGGCGAGGGCTAAATTCAGTAAAAAGAACCCCCCCGTGAACACCAGCAACACGAAGTACAAAACGCTCCACCCCGTAACCGTGTCCATGGCGATGTACATCAATGGCGTCCACCCCTCCAGCGTGATGCACTGGAAAATCAACAGCCACGCGTGCGCGACGTCATCGAAGTGCACCAAACCCCCGGTCGGGTTTTGGTACTTCAGGCACTGCGAACCGGAGTCGCACGTCACGCCGGGCCAGTGCTCTGACTGCCAAGTCGCGCAGTAGGAATCGACGTTATCGGAGGTCAACACGAAGGTAGAGGTATTATACTCGGAGGAGGTACCGAAAACGTCACCGCCTTGCTTGCACATCAAGACGTTGGAGTTATCAAAATGATCAACGCAAGTCGTCTCATCCACTTCAAAAAAGCACCTGTTCCGGTACGCGCCCGAGAACAGCTGCATCCCCAGTATCCCAAACACCACAAAGAAGAACACGCAGAACAGCATGACGTTCGCGATCATGGGGATTGCCCTGATCACGGTTCCAATCAACGTGCGCATGCCGGGCAATACGCTTAACGTGCGTAGCGGCCTTAGCACGCGAACTACTCGCAACGCAGAAACGTTGGACCCGCTTCCCGGCAGAAGCGTGACCAGGCTCACCACCACCACTAAAAAGTCCATAACGTTCCACCCGTCGCTCAGGTAGCTATTCTTCTCGAACAGGAACCCCATGGCGATTATTTTCACGAGCATTTCCCATGTGAATATCGTGGTGAACACCAACTCGGAGTTTTCGATCGTTTCGTTGCCCGTGCCGAAAGTTGAAACAAGCGTTTCCGCGGCGCACCCGCGGCCCTCCAGCTTCGTCGGTTCCATCATACACAAAACCACCGCGTTCGCGAGAATTGTCAACAGGATAAACGTGTCGAAGTGCTGCGAGTCGCATATGGACATGCACAGTTTGCGCAGCGGGTTTTTCAATGACATCGAGTTGAAACACGTGTAATCTGCGTAGCCCTTGTCGTCTGATTGCTTTCCAACGATTGCCTTGTGTCCTCCCCGGTAATTCCCGTCGCCACCACCGCCTCGTGTCGATCGCCGCGCCCTTCGGTACGCCTTGAACGACGTTTTCGGGGGAGGCAAATCACGGCCGAACTCATCCTTCGCAGGTTGGTTGGACGAGCTCATCAACCGTGCCAACGCGCGACTCCGCTGGCTTCTTCCAGTGCTCGTATCGTCAATCATAAGCACCGTATTCGTGATGGGTTTTACCTTGTCGATCAAAGTACCGAATGTCCCGCGGAGCCGACTGCGCCATGATGGCGCGGGCGCGGGAGTCCCAGACCCAGTGCTCGCATCCTTCGAGCGCCCGAACAACGACGCCATTCCGTCAGGGAAAGAAAAAACCCGTCAAGGCGGCAGAAAGGACCTAACACTGCCCAGACCTTCTCTCCGCTAAGACCTCCCCGCTAAGACCTCTGGCGATCGATTCCAAACCAGCCCTACCGCACTGGTCTAGACGACTCGGACACGCGTCGCCGACGCCGGTTCCGAGCCGCCAAGTGTGATGGGTGGAAGGAGAAGCACGGGGTAAGGACGATGGGTGCTTGCTTCGTCATTGATGAAATTGCACTTGAGAAGAGGTCCCAAGTCGAGTGCCGAGATTTCCGCCGCCGAGCAGCTCAGCAGCACGTGGAAAGTTGTAATGCTGCAAGACTGTTCACCGTTGCACACAACTTGCACGTTCGAGTGTGTTTTCAGTGCTCAATTTGTCCTTCGAAACCTTCGGGGACGAAATAGTCCCTCTGATTGTCTATTTAATAACTCGTCAAGGTTTTTCTAGTAGATATCGAGGTGTTCGTTCGGTCAAGGTGTTACATCGGAGTCGGGCGAAAGGTCCCGCGGTGCACGCGGGCGAGCAGTCTGGCACGCGCGGTGGACGGCATCGGTTCCGTCGCGGCCATGGCTACGCGTACCGAGGAAGCGGTGCCTATCCTTAAAGCGGCATCGCGACACGAGCGATCCGCTCCCGTGCGAGGTGGGTACGATGCAAGCGACGGCGCTTGCAGGGAGTTGGGTGGTGATGCCTTTGATCTCGACACCGAGTTGGACTCTGTGTCTTCGTCATCGCGTGGCACCACGGGTTTGTCCCGCGGCCTGCGCCTGGCCGCGGCTACGTCATCCCTGGCGTTAGTCGCGCTCGCGTGTCTCGCGCTGGGACGGGGAAACACTGCGAGCGCCGTGCTGGGGGACGGGGACGCGTCCTCCGATTCGCCCGAACCCGAAGTTCCCACGGAGCGCGTGTGGTTAACCCCGGATATCATTTCCAGGGACAGGGAAACGGGCCGGCTGTATCTCAAGATTGATAAGGAAGACTGGGGTGAGTTGGGTGCCGGGGTCGACGGTAGGGACGAACACCAGCTAGCGCACCACCCGAGCGCCAACCTCGGGATGGACCACCCTCTAGGATCGGAGTGCGAGTACGCGGTGAGGGACCCCGAAAACTGGGGCCCCAACCCCGCGTTCACGGAGACGCTAATCGGCTTGTTGCCGTACGCTGAGCAGACCTATGTGGTGTGCTCTAGCCACTGCGACATGCCCATCCCCTCCGAGCTCCAAGGCAAGGTGAAGATGGTGCACGGGTACGAAGTGGACAAGTGTTTGAGCTTGGAGGATCAGTCGCACTGGGTCAAGGCGAGTTTGACGCACGGCGCGGCGGTGGCGCACGCCAAGGCGCACAAGTTGGGGAGCCTGGCCGTGCTTGAAGAGGACATGACCGCGGAACCCGCGCCGTACGTCTGGGTGCAGCGTGACTACGATGAGTTGAATGGGTTCCTGGGCGGGCCGGACAAGGATACGTGGAACGCCATGCGGCTGGGGTACCGGCCGGTTGACCACGAAGGCCCGTCGCCCGTGGGGTGCGCGCGGCAATGCACGTGCCAAGCCGTTGGCACCACGCTGTGCTACATCAAGGACACGCAGTGCCAGCTGCACAGCAGCGATGCGTACATCCTTCGCTCCAGCATGTACGACTACGTCCTAGGGATGGTCTCCGTGGGGGGGGTGATTGACTTTGGCGTGCTGCAAGGCGTGCCGAACCAAATTGTAATCACGCCGCAAATCACGTTCCAAACCGGGTTCGCGTCGGAGAGCGACCGAACTGATTTAGGCACGCAGCTCGCGACGACAAGTAAGTTTTACGACGCGTGCATGAAGCCCGTGGTCGGGGCGAGAGAGGCAGGTGCCTCCGCCTCCGCGCTGGGGTTTCGGAGCCAAATCGAGGACTCAGAGGAGGTCGTCGCGTGGAAACGTAACACAACGCCGGACGCTGTGCAGCGCTTGTACGCGGCGTCCCTGGGGAACACGGAGGAAGTTGTGGCGCTGCCGCCGCCGCTGCCACCCACGCCCGTTGCTGCGCCGCCGCCTTCGCCGCCTCTTTCGCCAGCCCTGAGGCTTGCGTCTGTGCTGGGGGGGGATTCGGTTGCGGCGGAGACGTTTGGGGACGAGGGCGCGGCGACGGAGGAGACGGAACGAACGGAAGAGGAGGTGGTCAACCAAGAAGAGGAGGAACACCAAACACAGGAGGTGAAGGAGGAGGAGGAACAGACAGAAGCGGAGGGGACTTCCGACCCGATGGACGAGGAGACCTCCACTGAAGAATAACAACATAGCTCTGATAATTGCATGGAATGAATTGCTTATTTATTGAAACCTTAATCTACTACGTCTACTCCACGCTGAATGTTTTTAAAAACGCGATCGTCTCCCGGAGTTCCTTCCTGGCTTTGAAAAAACCCCAGCCGAGTTCCTTGGCGAGCAGTTGGTTGACAATCGGCGCGGCGGCGGATGCAGCCCGAACGTCGAGAAACGCGAGCCGCGAACGTCTCGCGAGAAAATCGCGCGTCGAAAGGCAGTACTCGGAGCGCGCGGCGTGGATCACTTCCGCAGCGAGCACTGGGTGCGTGCTGACGAGCTTCGTGGCTAGCGTGTCATCCCCCCGGGCCAACGCCAACACCGACGTCGCGCGGTCGCCATAACTGCGGACTAAATGCGTCACCACGGTTCGGTCCGTGAAGATGGAAAACTCGTTTGTTTTCGAGTTTGATTTTGATTTGTCCCCCCTCTCCGCCCGTCCGTTTTCAATCAAAAGCCTCCCCGCTAAATCCGACCCGTAGCCGTGCGCGCCGATCACGCCTATTTGATTTGTGACGCATGGGGTTGATCGGGTGGTTATACTAGTATCAACTACCGCAGCTGCTTTCAAAGCGGCGTCGACCGCGTGCTCCGCCATCAACCGGTACGTCGTCCACTTCCCGCCAGTCACCGTCACCACGCCGTCGTTTTCGTCAAACACGACGTGGTCGCGCGACACGTTTTCGGTTTTACCGGAATTGGAATCGTCACTCGGTGTAGCGGCTAACGGTCGAATGCCGCTCCAAGCGCTTGAGACATCCCTTCGGATCGCTGGATTCTGTAAATAAGGCCCTATCGCTTCCAGAATGAAATCCACTTCGTCCCCCGTGGGTTTGGGGGTCAACGTGATTGGCGCGATCGTGTCCGTCGTGCCGGCCAACACACCCCCCAGCCAGGGCAACATGAACACCACTCTTCCGTCTTTCGTTTTCGGAACAATCAGGCCTAAGTTTTTGGGCGCGAAGTGGGGGGGGAGCACGACGTGCGTCCCGCCCGCGGGGGTCATGATGTTTTCTCGGGTCTTATCGCCCATCTTTCGCACCGAGTCGGTGAACGGGCCGGTGCAGTTCAGAATCGAACGCGCCTTTACGGTAAACGGCGCACCTCCATTTTCCAAATCCCGGACCACGGCACCGATTACTCGGAGACGTTTAGGATTTCCGAGGATTTCCGAGCTCAGGGCATTGTCCTCGTCCTCGAACACGAACTTCTCCACGCGAACTCTGCTCGCGACCGTCGCCCCTGCTGCGCTCGCCGTCGTCGCCAGCGCAACCGCCAACCGCGCGTCGTCGAATTGACCGTCAAGGTACACGATGCTTCCTTTCAAAGTTTCACCTGAAGACCCTTCATCGTCCCTTTGATACTTCATGTTCGGAAATTGGTTCAGGGATTGTTTCGCGGTGAGGAATTTTGACATCGGTAGGTCGTTAGATCCGCTCGCCGCCGCGACGAAATCGTACGCTTTCATCCCCGCCCAGTAATACGGAACCTAGGATTTTGGAAATACGAGTCAGTCTTTTGTATGGGCAAACAGTCGGGCGGACGTATTGAGACGTATTGGGTGCTTGGTATCGGGATGATGAGGAATCCCTCAAGGATCGCACTAAAAACCTCCAAACATGTACACGACGCACGCAGTACAAGGCGAGCATGATTTTACGGGATAAAAAACAAAAACGTACCTCCCAGGCTTGGTAACAAGGCGTCGCGATGGGTAACGGCCAGGTTAAATGCGGTGCGTTTTTCAACAGGACCTGGCGTTCCTTAAGGGCTTCGAAGACTAACTTGAATTGACCTGGATCGAGTTGGAACACGGCTTTTTCCAAGTACCGAACGCCGCCGTGGACCAATTTCGTGCTTCGCGAAGACGTGCCGCTGGCGAAATCTTCCTGCTCCACCAATGCGACTTTCAACCCTCGGGTCGCCGCGTCTAACGCCGCGCCAGCACCAGTTGCCCCCCCGCCGATGATCAAAACATCAAACGGTTGCGTTGTGTTGCGTTTCGTTTGCCTCGCACCAGAGGCTTTCAAGGACTTGATGTGCTCGCGTCTGTGTTTGGCAGGCGCCGACACACTGCTCCACGGCGCATCCGGAAGAGGGGGCTCGGGGGCGCCGAGGGCGACGTAGGTGTACCCGACACCCGCAGCGATCGCCCCTAAGCCGGAGACCCCGAGAAGCACTCGCCGGGCGGCCATGATTCCGGAAAAACTGAACGTCAGGAACCCCCAGGTTCGAGCTGGGCGATGCGCCGTCGCCACTGCAATCGTCGTCTCATTCAACAATGACTGCAGGAAAATAACTTTTTGGCGTCGACGAGATTTCAAGAAGTTAGCGGTTGGTTTTGTGCTCTCCTCAGTACGACACGCACTCCACCACGACCATGGCGGCGTACGGAGTCCCCCCCGCGCTCGGCGTGGCGCCTGAAATGATGGAGGAGATCTCCACGGGGGTATGTGGTTGTCACTTTATTCCGAACGCAGACCCGATCTGACCAGATTCAAAAGCGCCCAAACTGACCGTATCCCACCATCCTCTCCTCCCAAACCTTTAGACCACCATCATGGCGTGCCAGTACGCCGGCGGCGTGGTTCTCGGCGCCGATTCAAGGACCTCCACCGGGACGTACGTCGCGAACAGAGCGTCGGACAAGATCACGCAGGTGACGGAAAACGTGTGGATGTGCAGATCGGGATCGGTGCGTAGGAGACAAGACACCTTTTTTTTTAAGATCCATTCGTCCCAGATCTGAGACGTAGACAACTCCCTTCATACCCTAACCCCCTCACCCTCGAAAACCCTACCAGGCTGCTGATACCCAGAACGTGTGTGCGTACGTCAGGAACCTTACGGAGGAGCATAACATGCAGCGGCGCGGCGACGACGACCCCGGGATGGCGGATGTCAAGCTCGTGGCCAACTTAACGATGCAGCTGGCGTACAAAAACAAAGACAAGCTGTCCGCGGGTATGATCATCGGCGGGTGGGACCGAAAACTCGGGCCGCAGGTGTACGGCATACCGCTGGGCGGGAGCATGCAGCGCGTGCCGTTCACGGTGGGCGGGAGCGGGAGCGCGTACATCTACGGCTGGTGCGACAACACGTGGCGCGAGGACATGACGCGCGCAGAGGCTGAACAATGGGTGGCGCGGGCGATTTCTCTCGCCATCGCGCGGGATGCCTCATCTGGCGGCGTCGTGCGCCTCGTCACGATTCACGACAAAGGCTCGTCGCGGCAAATGCTGGAGCCCAAACATCAGAGCCTGTGCGAGAGTGAGATGCCCGTGATTCCACGTACGAGCGTGGTGGGGTAGAGGGGAGATTTAGAAATGTGAAGAAAACTACGCTCAAACTTTGAAAACATTCATTCATACAAGTCGCGTCTTTTCTATGTAGTGAGAGCTCTATGTAGTGTTTCCGCAGAGAAACTCTAACCGAGAAACCTCGATAATCACCTCTGGTTGTTCACCCCGTTGACATTTTGCGTGAACGCGGCAGACGCGTTTGCTTCGTACATAGCGAGCTTCTCGTGCGCCTCTCTGAGCTCTTCCCTCGCTAACAAAAGCTCCTGCAGCGCCGCCTTGGTCATCTCCTTAGCTTTACTCGCCTCAACCTTGAGCCCGACCTTTTCCTTCTCGGTCATGATCAGCTTCACCGCGAGCTGGTTCTGCGCTTCCTTGGTTAACCCGCCAAACTGGTCGTCCACGACGAACAGCGAATCGGCCGGGACGTCCCACGGGTCGGGCAGCGCCAACAAGTTGTTCGCCCCGTCTTGCCACCGGTACCCCCCGTTCGCAATCTTGACGACGTATTTATAAAAGAACACCCCTGACGCGGGGAGGTCGATGTCCCCAGTCCACACGTTGCCCTCCGTCCACGTCATCGGATACGCCTTGTCAATAGCCCACGCGCCGAGCTTTTCGTGCGAACCTATTACGAAAAGATCCTCGCCGATTTTCGTCTCGTAATGCACCGTGAACCTGCACGTCATGTTCACTTTGGTGCCCACTAAATCCAAGGCGTTCTCCGCGGTCGGATCTATGGCGAGGATTTCCCGGGCCCTGCGCATCGAACCGGGGTTGTTCGCGGTGGAAAGGTCACCCCGCGTCGCGACGGATTCGCCAGTGGGGACGGAACCGTACTCGACGTGGCCCTCGGCGCCAGCCTGGCACCGGGACGCGCGCCGGTGCAGCGCGTAGCGCGCGGGCGCGGTGCGGGAGCGGCGCACGCCCGCTGGCGCGCGAAGCGCCGCGGGCGTGGACGTCGTCGCGCAAGCGGCGAACATCTCAAACGACGTTTGGGAGGTGTCCGGGGGACGCGGGACGGATTTCACCCAGGCGGCGGAAACGACTGGATGTGAGTCGTGATATTTCTCGCCGAGATCGGTCGAGTTTGGACAGAACGAAGATGGGACGGGTGAGTCGTCGGTCTTATCACGTGCACGCGCTGAGCGGCGCGGACGGTTGTGGAGGGTTATAAGGAGGGACCGCTCGTCGTCTCGCACAACCGGGGATCCTTCCCGCCCAGTTCGAGTTTGTTGGCGCCTTTTTCCCCCTCTCTGCCTCACATTTCCACACGTTTTTTTCTTGATTTGGGGATTATGAAGACTGTTTGTTATGGTCTCCCTCGCTTTGGACGCTTTATGATTTGAAATCTCCAGCGTCTCTTAAAATGCCAAGCTGGACATGTCGAGACTCGTCGAGAGCCACTGAGCCGCGAGGAGTGCCACGGAGGATTTTCGGAAAAACGGCTCGCGTTTACATAAATCAAAACTAAATCTCTCATCATCCCCTTTCCCTCTGCACAACTGCTGCTCTGTTGTTCCCAAAGTCAAGCACCAGGTCACACCCTCGGAACAGATCGGAACAAAGCCCCCCGTCGACGTGCGGCGAGAACCCCAAATCGGGTGGGTCTCCGTTGAGATGGGTCAACGCTCGAACGGTTTCAAAGCTCGCGCCTTTGAACTCTAATTTT
>TARA_B110000977_G_scaffold151048_1_pt1 | contig 12707 bp, 12 predicted proteins | sample TARA_B110000977 | Tara Oceans TARA_B110000977 (sample SAMEA4397798) | marine metagenome | biome: Polar Biome; feature: [SRF] surface water layer (ENVO:00010504); material: water (ENVO:00002006), including particulate matter (ENVO:01000060) such as... | depth 5 m | reverse complement strand
ATTCATCATCGGCACAGGCATGCTGTACTGACCTGGGGTGCCGTTAACATTAGCGATGTGGGCATAAAGAGGAATGCCCTGATCAATGGCGGCAGCTTTGGCTGCGGCCAGAGAAACGGCGAGGATCGCATTGGCGCCCAAGGTCGCTTTGTTCTCAGTGCCATCAGCATCGATCATCAACTTGTCCAGCTGACGCTGTTCAGCCACATCCTGGCCAACCAACAGCGCTTTGATAGTGGTATTGATATTGTTCACGGCGGTCAATACGCCCTTACCCAGATAGCGGCTATTGTCGCCATCGCGCAACTCAAGGGCTTCACGAGAACCGGTTGATGCACCGGATGGAGCATTAGCAGTCCCAACAACTCCATTCTCCAAGATCACATCCGCTTGCACAGTAGGGTTGCCGCGGGAATCGAGAATTTCAAACGCCTGAATATCTACAATGTTGCTCATTTACTATTTTCTCCAATATCTATAATGGTATGCGCAAAGGGGGTTGCACATGATGATATGTAACACTTGGTTTAACGGCGCACTGAGACAGGGGTAAAGCCTCATGGACGAGTTTAAATAATACCGAGATCGTCCTGGGATTTTATCAGGTCATCAAAGGCTTTCATTTGCGCGAGAAATGGCTCGAGCTTATCTAGGGGTAAAGCACTGGGGCCATCACAGCGAGCCTGATCCGGGTGCGGATGAGCCTCAAGGAATAGACCGGCAATACCTACGGCAATACCGGCACGACCCAACTCAGCTACCTGATGACGACGACCGCCAGAGGCTGCGCCCAAGGGATCTCGACACTGCAGTGCGTGAGTCACATCAAATATTAACGGCAGGCCGCCACTGACGTCTTTCATGGTGCGAAAACCGAGCATATCCACAACCAGGTTGTCGTAGCCCATGCAGGTGCCGCGCTCACAGAGCATAATCTGATCATTGCCACACTCACGGAACTTATCAACAATGTTGCCCATCTGGCCGGGACTTAAAAACTGTGGTTTCTTAACATTAATCACCGCACCGGTTTCCGCCATAGCCTTGACCAAATCGGTCTGGCGAGCGAGAAATGCAGGCAGTTGAATCACATCACAGACTTCCGCCACAGGCTTGGCCTGTTCGATTTCATGGACATCGGTGATCAGGGGAATATTAAAAGTCTGTTTAATTTCCTGGAATATTTTCAATCCTTCATCGAGGCCGGGGCCACGATAGGAGTTAATCGATGAGCGATTGGCCTTATCAAAAGAAGCCTTAAACACGTAGGGAATACCGAGCTTTTCAGTGGCCCGAACATAGGCCTCTGCAATCTGCATCGCCATGTCCCGCGACTCAAGCACGTTCATGCCCCCAAACAACACCATGGGCGCATCATTGCTAACGCCTATATCCGCTACCTGAATCGTCACTGCGCTCATTACTTGGCTTCCTCGCTTGATGACTGCTTTTGATAATCCCGTGCCGCGTTTACAAAGCCTTCAAACAGAGGATGGCCGTCACGAGGTGTGGAATTAAATTCCGGGTGGAACTGGCTGGCAAAGAACCAGGGATGATTAGGCAATTCAACGGTCTCTACCAAGGTCTTGTCGTGAGACAGACCGCCAATCACCAGACCGGCTTCTTTTAGTGCTGGCAAGTAATTATTGTTTACCTCAAAGCGATGACGATGACGTTCTTCCACCTGATCAGCACCATAAATACCCTGGGCCATAGAGCCGGGAACCAGATGACAGACCTGAGAGCCGAGGCGCATGGTGCCGCCGAGATCCGAGTCTTCGGTGCGCGACTCTTTGTTGCCAGAGGCATCGATCCATTCAGCAATCAGACCAACCACTGGGTTGGCTGTTGCGGGATCAAATTCGGTGCTGTTAGCCCCTTCCAGGCCACAGACATTGCGCGCATATTCAATAATCGCAATCTGCATACCCAGGCAGATGCCCAGGTAGGGAATGTTGTTTTCACGGGCTGTTTTAACCGCGAAGATTTTGCCATCGGTGCCTCGAGTACCAAAACCGCCGGGCACCAGAATAGCGTCAACGCCATCCAGCAGTGAGTGATCCTGCTCCAATCGCTCGGAGTCGATATAGCGAACTTTGACCTTAGTCTTGTTGTGAATACCCGCGTGAGTCAAAGCTTCAGTAACAGACTTGTAGGCGTCCAGCAGCTCCATGTACTTGCCGACCATGGCGATAGTCACCTGACCATCGGAGTGCAACTGGCTCTGAACCACGAAATCCCACTCGCTGAGATCCGCATCAGGCACGTCCAACTCAAAGCGATCCACAACAAACTGATCTAAGCCGCGCTCATGGAGCATACGTGGAATTTGGTAAATGCTCACCGCATCTATAACCGGAATCACCGCACGCTCTTCAACGTTGGTGAACAGGGAGATTTTCTGGCGCTGGCTTTCTTCAATTGGCACTTCAGAGCGGCACAGCAGAACATCAGGTTGCAGGCCAATGGAACGCATTTCTTTGACCGAATGTTGGGTTGGCTTAGTCTTCGTTTCGCCGGCAGAAGCGATATAGGGCACCAGTGTGAGGTGCAACAGCAGCGCACGCTTATAACCCAGCTCAACTTTAAGCTGACGTACCGCTTCAAGGAAAGGTTGTGACTCGATATCACCGACAGTGCCACCGATCTCAACCACGGCAATATCTGCATCGCCAGCACCGGCGTAGACACGGCGCTTAATTTCGTTGGTCAGGTGAGGGATAACCTGCACAGTCCCGCCCAGATAGTCACCGCGACGTTCACGACGCAGAACCGTCTCGTAAACCTGGCCACTGGTGAAGTTGTTATTTTTAGTCATCTTTGAACGCAGAAAGCGCTCGTAGTGACCGAGATCCAGATCCGTCTCAGCGCCGTCTTCAGTTACATAGACTTCACCGTGCTGGTAGGGGCTCATGGTTCCGGGGTCGACATTTAAATAGGGGTCGAGTTTGAGGATTGTGACGTTAAGTCCGCGGGATTCCAAAACAGCAGCCAGCGATGCAGCTGATATACCTTTACCCAAAGACGAGACAACACCACCGGTAACAAAAATAAAACGTGTCATAAAGACCCTGTAAAACTACGATTCTGTGCCCAAATAGAAGTGCATTCCATCAGAACAGAATCTTGATAATGTAATCGAGAAAGGCTTGTTTGGCCGTGAAATTGACCGAGACCCACCCTACCTAAGATGGGAGAGTAGATTAACAGAAAGGTATAGAGGTTTCTACAGAGAGTTTGTCTGCCAGAGGATTTTTAAGCCTTCTATTTCGGCCCCAGCCTGCCAGCCCTCACAGACCCATAGATTGCCCACAGCGACCAGATGCTGGTCGATATAAAATAATGGCACGCGCTCCCGCCACCAAGGCTCTAAGCCGTATTCCTGAAGCAATTTCTTGAGACTGTTGGAATGCTCGCGACCCAGCGGCTGGCAGCGTTCGCCACCCTGACGAAAGCGCACTTCCAAGCGCTCAACATTATTCAGCCGCAGACCTTCACCAAGGGTTGGTTCAGTGATCAATAGATTGCCGTCAGGCAGCACTAATGGCTCATCCCCCGACCAAAACAAGCAGAGGCCCAAATCAGCTTTTGCCCGCCCACTGCGCCTAAGTAAATAGAGCCTTTGCCGATAGCGGCAGAGTTGCAGATCAGCACGCAAGACTTTTGGCTCACTGTCCTCCCGAGCGCTGAGCAGAGAACTGATTACCTCATCAATAAAGGTTTGGCCCAGCGCTGCCAGCCCATAAATCTCAGGCCAGTAACGCAACAGGTTTTTTTGTCGCAGTGGTTCAAGCTCAACCATCCGAGCTAAATCTAATGACCAGCCACCCCGCTCTAGGCGAGGATCAAGTAGGGCAAGGTCAGCTCGCGCCACAGAGTCGGCAAGCTGATCCGACTGACCACTCTGCTCTGCGCTACGCATAACGCCCTGAACATAGTCTGGCCAGCGCTGAGCCAGCTTAGGAATAACAGTGTTGCGCAAATAGTTTCGATCAAACTGTTGCTGTTGATTGCTCTCATCCTCAATCCAAGAGAGCTGCCGGGCTTGAGCATAGGCCTGCAAACTCGATTTTGGTTTGTTGAGTAACGGTCTAATAAGATGCCCAGTGCCGACGGCTCGAATTTGCGGAATCCCAGACAAGCCTCTGGCTCCGGAACCGCGCAATAAACGGAACAGCACCGTCTCCACCTGATCATCGGCATGGTGACCCAAGAGCAGTACACCATTTTTAACCAGCTGTTTCTCAAACATTGTATAGCGTGCTTCTCGCGCCGCAGCCTCAAGCCCGGCACCGGTTTCATTTACCACCACGGATTCACTAATTAGGCGCACCCCCAGAGAATGGCAGAGAGCTTTTGCATGCTGCTGCCAATCATCGGCATTCTCTGACAGACCATGATGAATATGCACAGCGGTTATCCGCTCTGGAGGCAGTAGCTCGCAGAGCAAATGCAGCAAAACAGTAGAATCAAGGCCGCCGCTAAATCCCACTAGGATCTGTGGCGCTGCCTCAAGCTGCTCGAGCCAGTCGGCGAACACGCCTGCGGCAGTCACCGCAGCCTGCTGAGTCGAGGCGCCTCTATTCACGGCTGCTGCTCAGCGTCTTCTTGCTCGGCCTGGTATTTCCTGAATTGATGGCGAGTCAATAGATTGCAGTTTTCGGTAGCGGGATCAAAGGTGATCAATACATCGCCCTTGCTAAGCTGGCGCTTAACCTGGTCGATTTTACTGTCCAAACTCACTTCCTGAGAGCCGTAATCAGTGCCCTCACGCAAAATAAACTCTTCGATAATCCCATAGAGGATTTCTGCACTTAACATTTCTGCGGGAATTTCTATCACGTTATTGGCTTCCTGGGTTACTTTGGCGCATGGGTTCGGGCGTTAGTTGATTAATGGGTTGATTGAAACATATTTATCCAATCAGACAGTTTCAGATTTATCTGACCTGCATAATAGTGCCATAATCATTTGCAGTTAAGCAGAGGAACGAAAAATGACTGATTATTTAGTACTAACCGTTATTGCCGATGACCGCGAAGGCATAGTTGAACAGATTTCCCAGACTGTCATCGAACACGGTGGCAACTGGATGGAAAGTAGCATGGCGCGCTTAGCAGGGAAGTTTGCCGGCATTCTGTTAGTCGAAGTTGAGCCGGCCATGCACGCTGATCTGGAGCAGGCTTTGGCCGCGCTCTCAGCTCAGGGGATAAAAATCATAGTCGAACAGAGCGCCCCAAGCCCCGAAAAAGATGCCGAGGTTAGCTGCATCGAAATCGTCGCCAATGATCGCCCGGGCATTGTCGGTGAAATCTCTGCGCTGCTGGCGAGCCATAATGTCAGCCTAATCTCTCTGGAAACCTTCTGTGAAAGCACACCTATGTCCGCCGGCATGATGTTTTACGCTCACACCTATCTGCAGCTGCCAGAGGGAATGACTGGCGACAAACTAACCGCCATTCTCGAAAGTCTGTCGGGTGACCTAATGGTGGAGATTGTCGACTCCTGAGTCGCCTCTTAAACAACATGCTCGATATTGTTTTATACCAGCCGGAAATTCCTCCGAACACCGGCAATATTATTCGACTCTGTGCCAATACCGGTTTTCGCCTGCACCTGATCGAGCCTCTGGGCTTCGATCTGGATGACAAAAAGCTGCGCCGCGCCGGTCTCGACTACCGTGAGTTTCAATCTTTAAAAGTCCACGCCAGTTTTGAGGACTACCAGCAGAGCGAGCAGCCAAAAAAGATTTATGCATTGAGCACCAAAGGGACAGTTTGTTATTCCTCGGCCCGTTTCGAGGAGGGCGATGCACTGCTGTTTGGCCCTGAAACTCGCGGTCTGCCTGAAGAAGTTCGCGACGGTTTAGGTGCCGAGCAGGTGTTGCGTCTGCCGATGCAAAAAGAGAGTCGCAGCCTCAACCTCTCCAACACCGTATCGATCATTGTCTATGAGGCCTGGCGACAGCTGGACTTTGCTGGTGGCGCTTAGAATCGAACTGTAATTTAGAGCAGTACTTTAGACCGTGCTTTAGAGCAGCAATCGAGATCAACAGTTTAGACCAGCATTCCGTGATGCCTTTAGAGCAGGTATCATGAGCGCCTGTCACGCAGCATAAAATCACCAGTCCCAGCTTGAGAAAAATTAATGAGTTCAGCAATCGGCCTATTTTACGGCAGCTCGACCTGCTACACAGAAATGGCCGGAGAGAAAATCTGCGCCCAGATTAATAGCCAACACAGCGACAGCGTCAGCCTTCACAATATCGCCGATCAACCCCTCAGTTTGATGGCTGACTACGACCTGCTGATTCTCGGCATTCCCACCTGGGATTATGGCGAGCTGCAAGAAGACTGGGAAAGCCATTGGGACGAACTGGAGCATATCGACTTTACCGGCAAGCGCGTGGCGGTTTTTGGCCTCGGCGACCAGATCGGCTACCCCGAATGGTTCCAAGATGCACTGGGCTATCTCTGGGCCAAGGTTAAAAACCGTGGTGCGACCATGGTTGGCGAATGGCCAAACAAAGGTTATGAGTTCGACGAGTCCAAGGCCCTCACAGATAATAAGGAGCATTTTGTCGGCCTAGCACTGGACGACGAGAACCAACTGGAGCTCAGCGATGCCTATATTAGCCGCTGGTGTGAGCAGATCTGCACTGAGTTCGGCCTCGGGCAATGAGCAAGCAGCAACCCACTGCTACGCCCTGGTTTGACACCGCAAACCCGATTCCCCGCAGTCGTAAAACCGTCACTGTTATAGGTGCCGGAATCTCTGGCTGCACTGTGGCCGCGGCTTTAAAAAAACGCGGCTTTGATGTGACTGTTGTCGATCGTCACAACCATGCTGGCGCAGAGGCCTCAGGCAACCCTGAAGGCATTGTCTACCCCAAATTATCACCTCGAGACGACCTACTACCTCGGGTGAACCTCGCCGCCATTCAATTTGCCAGCGACTATTACCAGCCCTTCTGGGACAGTGGATTAGGCCGTCAATGCGGTGTTTTGGTAGTCCCGGAAAATAACAAAGCCCGCAGTGACTTTAAGCTGATTAGCCAGCGCTATGCAGATCAAACAGAAATGGTTGAAACCATTGCCCATGATCAGTTGGAAGAGTTAAGCGGCGTGCCGTTGCAGGCTGAGTCGGCTCTGCATTTCCCAAAATTAGGCTGGTTGCCGCCGCAGCTCGTCTGCGAGCAGCTACTCAAACTTAACGATATACCTCTAATTCAAGCCGATATCCAAGGTCTCGAATACGATCAAGATCAGGCTAACTGGCAGCTCCGTGATGCAAAGCAGCAGCTGGTGATCGAAACTGAAACGGTGATTATTGCCAGTGCCTTTGATTGTAAGCAGTTTAGTCAGACAGCCTATCTACCACTGCGCAAGATTCGCGGCCAGATCACCCAGTTGCCCTGCACTGTCGAGAGCAGCAAAATGAAAATGGTGATCTGTGGGGAATGCTATATCACTCCCGCTGAAGAAGGTTTGCACGGCTGCGGCGCGACCTACAACAAAGACCTATTTACCACCGAACTGCGGGATATAGACCACCAGACTAATCTGGCGCAAATCGCCGCCACCGATGCCGGACTGGCAGCAGTCCTGGGCCAGCCTTCCAATGAAAGCTTAACTGGCCGTGCTAACTTTCGTTGCACCACCTCGGACTATCTGCCGATTGCCGGTCCGGTGCCGGATCGGGCGGCCATGCTTGAGGATTACGCGGCACTGCGACGGGACGCGAAAATGCCGATGACCAGTCCCGGAGCCTATCTGCCCAATCTCTATGTCAATTGCGGCATGGGATCCCGGGGACTGAGTTATGCGCCTTTAACCGCAGAATTACTCGCGGCTGAAATTGCCAGCGAAACACCAGTACTATCAAAGGAACTCTGCCAGGCAATGCATCCAGCGCGTTTTTTAATTCGGGATCTAAAAAGAAATCGTATTTAGAGAGAGTTGCCGCCATGACGGTGGACATAGCTGGCCATAACCGTATCCATTGTGACTATATGGTTGAGCAGCCACTGAGGGAATTTGTCCGCGGCGTAAAGACTGAGGTGGTTGATGGTTTCAATGCTGCAATCTCTGCTCCAGCGGCTGTGCTCCTCTTCCATCCATTGTAATACCCGCCGATGCTCTAGGCGGTGTTCCGCTCGAGCGGGAAATGAATGCCCTTCCATACACTGCTCTTCCAACTCAAAGTGCCTGACAGTGTCCAGTAACAGCGTCTGCATCAGCTGTTCTATTTCTTCGCTACCGGGCAAACTGGTCTTGATCTCTACTTTATGCTCAACCTCATTGCCAAACTCATCCCCCAAGTCACCTGCAGCCTCAGACTCCATGTCGCTCTCGAGTCGCAGGGCCAAGGCACTGTCGAGCAAACGTTTTAGGGCATTGGTATCTTCGAAAGCTTTGCGGTGCTCTCGATTCATAAACTCTAGATCTACTTGGGGAGTACATTCAAAATCAATCATAAGAAATAGGCCATTGTTTTAGCGATCTACTAGGCTAGCAGTTTTTGACTGTAATCCTGTTGATAGCAATCAAGGCCGTTGGAGATTAGTCTCTTTTACCTTATTATCCAGAGCTTAAATATCGACAGCCTAAATATCGACAGCTTGGATATCGATAGCTTGAACAACATTAGCCTGACACAATCACACCAAATTCCCGAGAATAAATCCCTATGAAATATATTGGCGCCCACGTCAGTGCCGCTGGCGGCATCGAAAATGCTCCGCTGAATGCCCATGCAATCGGCGCCACCGCCTTTGCCTTTTTTACCAAAAATCAGCGCCAGTGGCAGGCCAAGCCCCTTACCCAAGACAGTATTGAGAAGTTTAGAGAGAACTGTGAACTCCACGGTTTTTCACCGGAGCAGATTCTACCCCACGATAGTTACCTGATTAATCTTGGTCACCCTGAGACTGAGGGCCTAGAAAAATCCCGTGAAGCCTTTGTCGATGAGCTGCGCCGCTGTGAACAGCTGGGACTCAAGTATCTCAACTTTCATCCCGGCAGCCATCTGCGCAAGATCTCGGAAGACCAGTGCATCACCAAGATTTGCGAGTCCATTAATCAGGCTCTAGAGGTCACCTCTGGGGTCACTGCGGTAATCGAGAATACCGCTGGTCAGGGCAGTAATTTAGGTTTTAGTTTCGAACAGCTGGCAGCCATGATCGATGGGGTCGAAGATAAGAGCCGCGTCGGTATCTGCTACGACACCTGCCACGCCTTTGCTGCGGGCTACGATATGCGCAGCACCGATGGCTGTGAAAAAGTCTTTGATGATTTTCAGCGCATTGTCGGTTTTGACTATCTTTGCGGCATGCATCTGAATGATTCACGCTCGGAGTACGCCAGTCGTGTCGATCGCCACCACAGTCTTGGCCATGGCAATCTGGGGCTTAATGTCTTTCAGTTTATTATGCAGGACAAGCGTTTTGACGGCATTCCACTGGTTTTGGAGACCATAGATCCGTCAATCTGGGCAGATGAAATAGAGTTGCTGCGGAGCTTTCAAACCGCAGCCTAAGGATTCCAACGCAGCAGCTAGTCGCTTAGCGGCTCCTGTTCTTGCTGCGCTTTAAGTGCAGAGAGCAATCCCTGTTTATAGACATCGGCGCTGGCTTTGCTGTCGCCGATCTTTTCCAGCACATTGGCCAGATAGATCGAACCCTGAACCGAGGGGCGTAACTTAACAGCGGCCGTCAGATAGTCTTTGGCCTTGCCCCAAAACTGCAGGCGCTGGCAGATCTTCCCCAGAGCCAAGAGTAAGTCGGCATCTTCACTGTGCTGCACAAACCACTTCTCAGCCACCATCAGCTGCTTTTCTGGACTGGCTGATTCAAGCTCGCCAAACTGCACAACCAGCAGTGGATGCCACTGTCGATTTAGCGCTTTGGTTAACAGTGCCTGCTGTTTGTCCACTAATTGCACTCTGCCGAGACTGCTACCATAGCTGGCGATAATCGATGGATCTCGCTGCTGTTTCCTCGGGATCAGATACCAAATATCTTCAAGCTGGGCGCGTTTTTCACCTATTGGACCCTTGCCTCCAACCACCAAACTGTCGAGTAAGTTGCAGTAAACGTCCTGCTCTAGGCTAGCCAGATCCTGATCACTGATAGCTTGAAAGCGCCTCAGATCGCGCAACATTTTTTGCAGGGCGGCCCAGCCCTCAGAGAGGTAGTGGGCATCAGCCAAGAGTCGCAGCAGCGCTTTGTCTCGAGGGTTTTCAGCATAAATTCTTTGCAAAATTTTCAGCGCTTCTTCAGGCTGTTCTTGCAATAGATGGACTTCGGCCAAGGCCTTATCAGCAATAAAATGGCTCTTCGGATAGGCTGTTTTTAAGCGTTGTAGAATCTGATTGGCCTGCTCAAACTGTTCATTATCCGCAGCTGCTCGAGCGGCAAACAGCAGGTTCACCACTGGCATAGACGACTTGCCCGCAGACTGGGACAGTATCTTTACCGCGTCCTGCCAATCGTCACTGGCAAACAATAACAACCCAGTAGCAGTTTGATTCTGATTGCGCGCGCTGCGGCGATTGCGCCACCAGGATCTAAAGCCTCCAGCGCCGATAATCCAACGTACCATCAGCAGTAACCAGAACAACAGTACGGTGGCTACCACATAGATCAGCAGTCCGGTCCAGGCACTCATTTCAATAGTGAATTCAGCGAAACTTAGCAGCACATAGCCGCTACCAAACTGTAATACCCAGACTGCCAGTGCGCCCACAAGTAGTGCCAGCACTAACAATACCAAAAGCTTTCTCACTATTCTGGCTCCTCATCAGCGCGGCTGTTTTGGCGCAGATTCAGGGCCGTCTGGATCGCACTCTGGGAGCCAGAGATATCGGGCACTGTCTGGCTAACCGCCTGATCAGTGAGAGACTGCAATCGCGCAATAGTGGCTTCAGACTCACTGTTTAACTGAAAATAACGGCGCAATAACATCTCGGCTTTACTCAGGTTACTGCTGTAGATCGATTGCTCTTCCCGCAGCAGTGCACTCTGGGCTTGCTCCAGAAGCAGATAGAGATTTTGACGCACCATTGTTTGTTCCGCACCGCTGAGCAGGGGCTCAATGGGCTGCTCTCGCTTTTGCAGCACAATCAGATTGCCAAACTTTTCAGTGAAGCGCTCAAAGGTTTCAGCTAGGGAGCTTGGGGCCTGTTTTGCGCTTCCTACAGCCTGAGCAGTCTGAAGAGCCTCAGGATCAGCATGGGATTCAAGAATTGCCAATGTCTCAAGGGCAGATGAAATTGTCTGTAACTCGAGGTAGATACCCTCGCGGTCGACCTTTTCGGTCATTCGCAGAGCGGCAATATCGACCGCCAGGGCATTGCGTACCGCCAGTAACTCGGGGTCATTGATCTGAACAAAAATATTATCGACCGTTTCTAGAATCGCCAGGGGGTTGTCGACGCTGCGTTCTACCTGAAGGCGCTGATTAGCCAAACGCACCAGATAGGCTGCCTCAGCCAGAAGCCAATCGCCACGAGTCGCTGAGCCGAGAATTAATATCTGCTCGGCCTGACGGTTGGTCACTAAACGTAGGGAATAGAGCTGCTTTTGCAGCTGCTCAATTTCTCTCGACTGCCCCTGTCCAGCGTTGCTCATTGCCTGCTGTTGCCTTTCAACCTTGGCATCTAATGTCGCCAAGCCACGCTGGATTTGATCTTCTAGAATCGTGCGCTGCTGCCACTGCATCCAACCAAACCAAGCCGATGCCGCCAGCGCAGCAATCAATAACAATAGAAGAATGATTTTAAACCATGGCAGGGATTTTTTAGGGGGGGGATTCACTGGGGTCTGCTTGCCTGCACCTTTTCCAGAAGCTTTGGCGCTCTTTGCCGCTGGCTTATTTGGGCTAGCTTTTTCTAAACTAGCTTTGTCTAAACTAGCTTTGTCCGTTACAGAAGGACTGGCCTTCGCCGAGGCGGTCTTGTCGCTGGCCGCAGGTGCAGCGGGTTTTTTCTCAGTCACCATGTTCCCTCTTTTGTTCTGTGTCTCTTTAACGCCAATTTAACGCCATTCTAAAACCAATTAAAACGCCAAAAGTATTTATTCATTAATCAAAGAATAGCTCGTCAGCCGCTTTTGGCGCAATAATTTACCGCGCTTTCTGCACCGCGGCCAACATCGACTCCGGCAGTGCATTCTCAGCACTGACAATATTCGTATAACCTAACTCGCGGGCAATCTCCGCCACTCGCTCACTGGGAACCACAACAACAGTGTCGGCGCCCGGCTCTCCGGACTGATCACCCAAGGCTGCCAGCAACTCGCCGCTATGCGCCACCAAACAATCACTTTGCGACAGCTGTTGACGCGCTAACAGCGCCTGCTCAGGATTGATTACGCGTTTATAGAGTTCACAATAATCGACCCGTGCTCCGCGCTCAACCAAGGTGTCACCGAGAATTTCTCGGCCACCACAGCCGCGAAAAATGATCACCCGCTGATCACTGAGGTCCTGCAATTCTGGCAGTGCCAAAAGTGCTTCACTATTTTGTCGCCCACTGGGCGTCAACGCCGCAATATCCCCTTCAGCGAGGATCTGTGCAGTCTGTTGCCCAACTGCAAAAAACTCTATGCCAACAGGCATCATGGGCCAGAAGCGGTCCAGCCATTCAATGGTCAATTCGGCTGCATTGCCACTGACACAGATGGCCTTATCAAAATTATCGACTTCGAG
>TARA_B110000977_G_scaffold170561_3_pt1 | contig 12716 bp, 12 predicted proteins | sample TARA_B110000977 | Tara Oceans TARA_B110000977 (sample SAMEA4397798) | marine metagenome | biome: Polar Biome; feature: [SRF] surface water layer (ENVO:00010504); material: water (ENVO:00002006), including particulate matter (ENVO:01000060) such as... | depth 5 m | reverse complement strand
GGGTGGGGAAAACTGGCCCGCCACGGAAACCACTTGGGAGGTGGCAACCGCGAGCCACACCCACGCCGTGACCGCCCCCGCGCCCGCGAAACCCACGCTCCCAGAAAATCTCCGTCCCGAACGGACACCTCGTGAGGTCCGCATCGCGGGGGTCAGTGCGACCGCCGCGCCGAGGGGAGTGATTTTTGAATGCGATGTCAGCATCATTTTGAACTGATCCAAGAAAAATCCCCGACAAGAAGCTCCCTGTTTCGTGAATCTTCTCTTCGACAGTCTCGCACTCGCACGCTCCTCGCGGCGCCGTTCGGCGGCGCACTCTTTGGGAGACTCGTTTTGTGTGGGACCGTCACGTACGTACACTCCATAATGTCGTCACACAGGGTGTGCGTGGGTGCTCGGGGAGGGAGGGTAAATGCCTCCACACGCGCAGCCCCGCGGCTTGTGATCCGCGGTGTGTTTTCTGTCGTGCTTTTCCTTACCGTTGCGATGACGTGCTTGGCCCCAGTGACCGCCACAGCCAACACCCCCAAAACACCCCATATCCGCCACCTCGTGGAGATCGAGGACATGGACCTTGAGCTTGTTGGGATGGAGGGGGTAGAGGAAGAGCATATGGACTTCAAAGACAACACGCATGCTCATTCCAATGACAAAAATACTAAGTTGCCCAAAAACTACAGTGAGCGGCTCGCGTTCGAAGACGCGCTCGGCGACATCGAGGAGCGACTATACGGCACATCGTCTATTGCCGATCGGAACATCGAGGATGCGTTTCGGGAACTGTTAATGTTTGTATCTGATGCACCTACTTTGCAAAAAGCAAAAGACGTTACCATGAGCGCGGCGCGAAAAAGGAACGGAAATCTAGTTGTGTTCGAAGCCGAGATGAAAGTGTGGGAGGCGTACGAGGTTCGGAAAAACGCCGCGGACGAGGTGTACCGAGTAGCGCTGGAACGCGCGCGATCACCGTTAAACAAGTACTTCGGGATTGCCGTCCCAGAGCCGTTACTTTTAACACCCCTGAACGACGGCAGGGGGGGGGTGAGCGTCGAGTTTGGGTTTGTCAAGAGTTTGGGCGAGTCGAGTGATGACGTTGGGGCGAGCGATGAGTTGTCGCGCAAGGGCGCGCGTCTGCTGGAGGCGCTGGCGCGTAGGAACGGATTTGAAACGAGCGAGATTAAAGGGTACGAGGAGGTGGATGCGCCGGGCGATGCAGAGCAAAACGCAAACAGTCGCGAGGAACAACAAAGTAGACATTTACTGGACTCTGCGGTGAAGCATCTTAGCCGCGCGGTTGAAACCGCGGCGACCGCGGCGGGCGCGGCCGCGAGTCTTCAAACCGCAACTAAACCTGAACCGATCCGTTTCCTTGCGTCTCTTGACGACCTTCCTGCTGACTGGAGAGCCACTGCGGATGGCCTGTATCTTTTAGGGTCGATTCTGGAAAGTGGAACAGCCCCTACGACTGACGCGGCGTACCCCGAGTTCAAAGTTGCAATTGATGGAAGTGTTGAAAAGTGGGCGGACGTGTTCACAGTGGACACTCACGTTGACGCGCCGCTTGTAGCTCCAAGCCACCCTGCTTTATCGAACCCGAAGCAGTGGGCAAACACCGCGATTTTCGTCGCCGCGGAGATGGGGAGCCGAGAAGCTCGGTTAGCGGCGGGGGACCGGGTGTTGCGGGACCGAGGCGTGGATTGGTTGTTTCACGAGGAGCGTGAAGCGGCGAGTGGAAACTTATATCTTCCCGCGAGTTCGGGTGGTGACTCCGGAAACCGCTGCGAACGCGCCGTACGCACCTACCTCCTCCCTGTGGCTGAACAAATCGCGAACTTAGCGGAGCAGAGCGGGGAGGTGCAGGTGCCTGGGGAGCCCGCTAGGTTACGGGACCGGGACAGAGACGCTGAGTACGTCGACAACGCGGATCACGAAGACGACGGCAACGCGCAGGTGGAGATGGAGCGGGACATGGCGAGCCGAGGCGTCACGGAGGCGGAGCGGCATCTAGGGTACAGAGCGCTCGTGGGCAGAGGTGTGCCCAGAGACGAAGCGTTAGCATTACAGAGATTCGAGAACGCCGCGAACCAAGGCGACCCGCTGGCGATGTTCAACCTTGGGTACATGCACATGAAAGGCGTGGGGGGGACTGTTAAAAATTACACCAAAGCCAGAGAACTATTCGAAAATGCCGCTGACGCTGACATAGGGGCAGCGTACAACGGGCTTGGAGTTTTAGACTATAACGGGTGGGGGATGGCGGGGGGTGCCGAGGGGGGTACCGATGAAGGTGCTGGTCCTGATGCAGGTGCCAATGGCAATGCCAACGATACCCCCGGCACCCCTGACATAAACGCCGCGAGAATCCGCTTCGAGCTCGGCGCCGCGTTGGGCGACCCTGACGCGTTGTACAATTTAGCCACCTTGTACCAGACTGGAAGTGGGGGTCTATCTATGGACCGAACCGAGGCGTATTCAAGATTTTTAGCCGCTTCTGACGCGGGCCACTGGCGCGCCCCACTAGCCGTCGCAAAAGCCAGACTGGAGGGCTACGGGGTTGACAAAGACTGTATGAGCGCTAGTCTCGTTCTGCAACAATTCGTTGAAGAAAGGTTAACCGTTTTCGCGGACGAACACGAAGACTCGTTAGCGGCGCTGGAAGGCGGGTTCGTTGATTTGGTTCATACTGAAAATGAGGTTGGTACCGGTCAAACTGACGCTTTTGATACTGAAGCCCCCACTGACTCTGACGGCTTTGACCCACCATCTTCCGGGGAGTTCACTCAAGTCGGCCCCGATCCGTGGAGCGCGTTGGTTCGGTATTCCTTAATCGCCGAGCGCGGCGGGGAAACCGGGTTGGCGAACGCGGCGTGGCTGCTGAAACAAAAAGGAACCCGGCGGGGTGTGAGTGTTCAGTCTGGGAATAACTTTCCGGTTCATTTGAGTAGGCAGGTTGCACGTGCTGGCGCGAAATCCTTATTAACACGACTCGCCCAAATCGGAGACCCGGAGGCGCACGTGGATTTAGGGGACGTGAAGTGGGCGGGGGTCGTGGAGGGCGATGACGATGACGAAAGGCTCGAGAAAAATGAATCCCCGAAAAATGATGTGCATCCTCGGCCGCCGAAGGGACCGGCGCCGAAGGAATCCGTAACGCTTTCCGGAACGCCTCCCGTGCCGATTGATGTTGACACTGGAAACGGTTCGGATGACAAAACGCATCAGACTAAATACGCACACGAAGAAAACGACGGTTTGCATCCCCCTCGGTTACCGGCGCCCGCGACTCCTCCCCCGGGGTCTGACAAATTTTCCGGAATCATCTACCACTACCGGGAAGCGAGTCTTTGGAATTTACCCGAGGGCTCGGTGAGCCTTGCGTGGGCGCACTTCCGAGGAATAGGCGTCACTGAAAGGTCATATACCCAAGCAGAGAAGTACCTGTGGAAAGCGCACGACGACTCTGTTGATGAGATTGAATCCTTCGTGCCCCTAGTGGCGGTGCTCGGAGTGAAACTCGTAAAAGTTTTAAACTGGCTCCTGGACGACGGCGTTTTTTCCATCGATCCGATTAAAGTTTTCGACAAAGTGTTCGGTGCCACCGACGTGAACAAGGTGCTGTACCCTGAGGACTTTGGGGAGATTAAACAGACAGGTACTGGCTTTCTTTTCGGGCATACACAGGGTTTTCACAGTTCTCATAAACGTGTGAGTATCAAAGGTACCGGTCGTGGGCCAACTGGAAATTCTGGAAATTCTCAAAATATTTTCCTGAAACTGGAAGATTGCGTGTTGTGCGTGTTGGTTGCGAGTTTCGTGGTGGTTGGGTACGTCCGGTTCATCGCGCTGTCTGGCGAGGGGAGAGAGGAAACAGCTAGACTGGTACACCTGTTCAACCCGCTGGGGGTGCTTGGGGTGTTGGGGGTAATAGCGGCGGCAGCGTGGGCGGTGTAGATATACATTTAATTCGAGAAATTTATCCCCACTCGTTCTCGACACCCACGTTTTATCCACACAAAGTGCCACGCGCACGAAACATGCCCCACGCCATGACGAGTCGTGTGCCTTTGGTCGTAGTGCCGCGTCACGGGCTGGGGAGACGAGGCGCAGGGATGTGTGCTAAAGGCGCTTCTGTTCCGCTTCGGACCAACGTAGATCATAGGGGCACACACACCGTTCGTAGGGCGAAGGATGATGACGATGACGATCTCTTCGCGTTCCTGGATGCGCAGATGTCAGAAGAGGTTGAGACAGAGGGTGGGATAGCTACGACAGATAAGTCCTCCGATGCCCCCCCAGAACCTGGCTCCCCCATGGACGGCGAGGAGCTGCGTAAGCTCGTGTTGAAGAAGTGGGGCAAGATGTACGACACGCGTATACACCAGCGACGAGATCAGTTTAACAAGTTGGGTCTGTATTTACAGGTGATGTGGAAGTTTGTTGGCCAGAAGAGCTTCCCCATGACGGAGACGCAGTATATAGAACAACTCGATGCTGTCGCGGAGCTGCTCACAGAGTGGGGGGCGCAGGATGAAGTTCGTTCCGCGATCCCGGCGAGCACGAAGTTTCCGAGAATGGACACAACGGGGGCGAACGCGGTGTCGATACCGCTGTCAGTGGAAGTGCAGGATGAGTACAACGCCAAGAATGACTACGAATAGAACGCTTATGACTATTTTTACACAAGGTATGTTACGCTATTACGCTCGCACACAACCTGCACCTACATCTACATCACCTAGCTATCTCGTCACCGCACACCAGGAGCTCGTTCCGTTTCCTGCGCCACGGCCATCTGCCGCTTCACTTTGGCTAACCGTAAATAAAGCGGCCGCAAGTGTTTCTTATCATCCTTCGAAGGCGGCGCGCCGTTCGCTCGACTGGCGATGATTACATTATCGAACCCTCTCAGTCGTCGTTTTATGTTCGTCTTTTCGTGTGCCAACTTAGTGAACGGCGTGGAATCGTCTATGGGCATCTCAGTGTACAAACTGGATAAATTCGAACCACAAATCCTGTCGGACTCGGCGCACAAGTGGTCGTCATTCAAAATAAATTTGTCCAGACAGTTTTTGATCAGATTTTCAACTCCATCCGAGTCAGAGGGTTCGAGGTTCGTGGGATTCGTCTCTGTATCTGCCATCACACGGATACTTCCATTTCCGTGCGTATCCACCACCGGTTGTGTGTTTGTTTTCTTTCCATCTACACTCTCTACTCTGTTTTCTTTATCCTCCGAGCTTTGGTTTTTTGAATGCTCATTCTCGGCCGCTACATTAGTAACTTTCCTACCCGTAAAAATCTCGCAGTGGTGTTCTATGAGTAGCTCAACGATCAGCGACCTATGCTCCCGGTCCCCCACCGTGTCCCCGCATAGCGTCTTCGAAAAAGAACGCGCTAGGGCTTTGGTGGTTTGATATTTTTCCAGCCGCAACGAATGATTCGAATCGTCATTGTAATCATCGCCGCCGTCCGCCGCATCCGCCGCCGCCACGCGTTTCAAGTGCGCGGTCGTGGCTCGCAACGCGTTGAGTTGGTTGATTGATACGTGCTCTTGTATGAATTGCCTCAGCGCGTTGACTTTCTTTGCCCGCGTTTGCGTTTTGGATATCGAAGGTAACGAAAACGTAGCCCCGTCCCGCGGGTTGGATTCATCAAGCAAGCTCATCAAAGGCACGGGCAGGGAATCGAGGTAAAGCTTCAGCACGCTCGCCACGGCCCTCGCGTCCCGCACGCCTCGAAGTGGCGCGGGGTCCGAAGTATCGTACCTCGACGCGCACGTCGCGACCACGTGAATGTCCCCTGGGACGCGGTGGAGACCGGGGACGGGTTTCACGGCGACTGGATTGGGAGGGCGTAATGAGGGAGAAGGAATGAAGAATGTCAGCGATGGCTGGATTATGCGTGCGCGTGGTGCGGGTCGGGCTAGTGCGTGCGCTTTCTCAAGTTCCCGGCGAGCGTGCGACCGAAAGTGTATAGACATGAAACCGTAACCGATGTCTCGGGACGCTTGGGGATGCTCCCAACGATTCGTGGCACCGTGCATCCCCGCATCGTCCCCGGGACACTTAACAGGGGAACAAGATTCGGGACGACGCATTCATCCCCGCGTGGGGAGGACGTACCGTGCGCGTCGAGCCACGCGATTGTTTCCGCAACGACTCGTGGAACCCCGCCGCACCCATCCCGGCACGCCTCGCGCAGGGGGGCACCGAACACCGGCATCGTGTTAACCTGCGTGGGGACGCGCGCGCGGCTGTGCCAATCTCGTTACGCTCCGAAACGGAAAACGACAGCTTCCAGGGGAATTAAATTTCGCTTTTTTGGCTTTTTTGGCAATCTCGTCGGGCATCCCCAGCGCACATCTCGCGACATCCCGAGATGTCGGGACAGAGAGTGCTTATAGAAGCAGTGGTCTCGTAAAAGGAGAAGGATGTAAAGTATGTGTAAAGGCAAACAAATGGCAAGGCAATGTGATTAAAATTACAGAGGTTTTTTATTGTTTAATAATAATGACCCCAACGACGCGAGCGCTGATTCATACATAACTTTTTCAATCAGGTTCGCCGCGGTGCGCGCGACGAGACGCTCAACTTGTGTATCTCGACGCAAAAAATAAGTTATTCCAAAGATTCAAAGAATCCAAAGATTCAATGCTTCAAAGTGCTGGAAAAATCAAAGCGCTCGATTACTTCTTGAGTTCTTCGTCGCCCATCGAGACGGTGACCTCGGCGCCTTTGACGGTGTGGATTTGCTTTTGCTTCGCGATCCACTCGGGGAGCTCACGGTGGTAGCAGCCATACATGATCATGGCGAGGACCGCGGCGCCAATGAAGTTGCCGAACGAGACGGGGATGAAGTTGTTTGAGAGCATGTCGCCCCAAGTAACGTCGCCGTAGTCCTTCGCGCCGATCATCATGCCCAGGGAGCACAGGAGCTGGTTCACCACGATGTGCTCGAACCCGGATGAGATGAACATCACGATGCAGATCCAGATGGAGAAGATCTTGGAGATTTGTTCCTGGGAGAGTTGCGCGAGCCACAGGGCGGTGGACACGAGGAAGTTACACGCGATGCCCCGGGTCACGGCGATGTCCCAGTCCATGTTGAGGCGCATCACGGTGGATTTGATCAGGAAGCACGCGTTGGAGTTGACGTTCTTCCCGGTGGTGCACCAGTCGCCGTCGCTTCCCATGGCCGATTTCATGTCCGCCACGGTGGCGAACACGGGGGGGCGTTCGTCGTACGACGAGTACGCGGTTTTCACCACACCGGATTGCCACGCCAGGCACGAGGCGACGAGCAAAGTGCCGCACCAGTTGCCGTACCAGGAGATGATGAACGACCTCATGGTTTCCTTGAAGTTCTTCAGCGTGGGCTCGTGGAGCATCAGGATGGAAAACATGAGGTAGTTGCCAGTCACGAGCTCGGCGCCCGTGAAGACGATCATCATCAAACCGAAGGGGATGCCGAAACCGCCGAACATGATGTTGTTCTGGCCTGTGGTCCCTCCCCACCGGCCGCCGACCTGGCTTGACATGAGCGCGCCGAGGCCGAGGAACAAGCCACCCAGGACGGACAGGAAGAAGAGCTTGAGATGGCCGTACTGCGCCTTCTTCTTGGCGCCCGCGATGAACTGCTCGAGGACCTCGGGGTTGGTGAACTGAGCCCTACGCGAAAGCGACATGGACACGCTGCCGGGCTGAATGCCGGACATGACGGTGGACTGGGAGGCCGCCTGTGACGGGGAGGTGGGATGTGCGGAGGGAAGTGAGCTCAAAGACGACATTCAGCCGGCTTTACGATAAAAAACGTGACTTTTTGCGAAACGAGAAGTCTGATTTCGTTTCCCGCCACGCATTTGCGCGCCACGGATTGTGGGAATCGAGATTCATTTTTATCACTCTAACTGAATGCCCATATACCACCAAAAAAAACCTGCAGTTCTCGCAAATCAAACGTTGCCGACCCAAACACACGAAATGGCGTCCCGCCAAATTTTAACGAGACGAAAGTCGTCAAAAAGTTCGTCTTTTCGGGAAATTTTTCGCTTCGAACGACCTTTGGTCGGCAACCGCGTCGCCCACGCGCGCCACCTGGAGGGAACATCGGCACCGGGTGACGTCAGTGGGCAATCGGGGATGTGGCGCGGGGGGTGGGGTGCGTGGATGGGGGTTAGGGACCCGGAAAGCAATACGTACGATGCGCGAACACGGAGGGCATGTGCTGCTGAAATCGCACATCTGCCTTTCCCGAAAGCCGGCTGCGTCACTAACTCGTGTTCGTTACTGCTGTGCTTGAAGAGACTAAAAACAGTTGTTTCAGGTAGATGCATGTGAATTGGGTGATGAAGCGGTTGCGTGCTGTAGGGGTATACATCCTGCACAACACCTTCACAAGCCTGGCGTCCATCGGCAGGGTACGCCGCATGTCTCATATGGGCAATTGCACTGAAACTACGTCGAGCAGCAGCAGACACATTCAATAGGAGACAGCGTTCATTACAATAATACAAAATCCGCAAACTCTACGCTCTTGGTTCTTACTTTTCAAACATGTTAATCACTGGGTAGCGTCGCCGCTACAATAAATTATCAAGACTCATCTCGATTTCAACTCTTCTTCTGACTAATGCCCGGCTGAATGCACTATAGCCAATCAACGGTCACTCCAATTACGTTCTCGCGGGCGTCCCTGTTCCCGTGAGGGTGCCATCCATAGCAACCTTCAGTAACGAGTACGCTTGCGACGATCCTCTGCGACTTCCGTCTTGCTGCATCAGCTGAAACGCCGTGCCGTACTGGGGATACGGCGGTGAGGCGCCGTATCCTCCCATCCCCGGGGGACCCATCCCCATCCCCGGGACGGGAAACCCTCCGTTTTCAGGCCAGGAAGGGGTGCGCTGTAACAGGTGGTACGCCTGGTTGCTGCCGTTGATTGATGAGTCGGGGGTATCCACGCGCATGTCTGATTCGACAGACATGACTCTTTTCATGCCGAGAACCTTCGGCACCGGGACCTGCGATCCAATCTTGGTCATGTCGCTGAACTGCTTGTTCGTGATGGCGAACGCGCTGCCGCGTATGCGACCGGCTCGGTGGAGCGCTAATTCATCGTCAACGAACCGGATGTCAAGCGTTCTTTGGTGCGTGTACAACCCCGCGTCTTGCATGGGCAACACCCACGCGACTTCGTCGGATTCGTTGTGATGCGAGTGCCACCACCCGGGCGGCGTGACGAAAACCCCACCGGGGGTCCAGTCGCACCGAATGGGGTCCACGATGTTCCCGTTGCTGTCAATCTCCTTGCCCATCAGGGTGTAGACACCGGGTTTGGCGGAGACGGCTAAATCAAGCGCGACGCTGTTGTGCCTGTGCGGCCTTTGCACGTTCTTAGCCGGGATCGAGTTCAGCAACGACCACAGCACGTGCGTCAAGGTTTTCGTCTGGGGACAGGCTTTGTTCCCCAGCAACACCCCCAACCGGTTCCGCTCCGATCCGTCCTCCATCGGCGTGTGCTTGATCTCCTCCACCGTGTCCAGCAGGTCCTTCTTCTTGTATAAAGTGGGCTCGAACTTCTTCACGCACGGCTTGCACCCGATGTAGTCCATCAGCGGCTGGTCGTGCACCCAGTAAATCGCGGCGCCGCCTTTTGAGGGAAAGAAAAAAGGAAGTCAGTATGGGAGATGTATGGGCAAACAGTCTGATGCATTTCTTCGCAAACAGTCGGGTGGATGTATTATGATATATCGTATCGGGAAGGTGAGGAATTCCTCACAGGATCACGTTTAAAACCTCCAAACGTGTACACGACGCGCGCGTTAAAAGGCGAGCAAGATTTTGGGACGTACCTTTTTCGCCAGAAACGCACGTGTGTTTCATCTCGCCCTCCGTGACCGGGACAACGAAAAGGTCACCCTCTGACCAGGTGATGTTGCCGTGCTCGCCGCTAGTGACGCCGGATCCGCGGATCACGTAGAAGGCTTGGGACGAGGCGACAGCCTTGGTGGACAACGTGTCACCTTTCTCGACGCGCAGGAAGGACGCCATGAGATTGGGCGTCGTGCATTGAGAATCGATTTCTAAATAGTCGTCGATGTCGAAGGGGATGACCCGCGTGGGGCCGCTTTCGTGTAACGTGGGGGGGTGCACCAGCACCGGAATCGGCGCCATCTCCGGGTTCGCCGCGCTGCCGTACTCGTACACGTCGCTGCGGGAAGTCCAGTCCTGCTCGGTGTCGGTCTGGTGAAGGGGGACAGGGGGGGGTGAGATGAGAATTGAGAATTGAGAAAGTCAAAGAAAAAGACACTTGGCGTCCACTTGTTCGAATCTTGGGATTGTTGACGCGTCGAGAGGGGCGCGGGTGACGCTCGGACTAAATACGCACAGGAGGCACATGTGCGTCAGTGAGAAGCATCTGCGCGTCGTGCATCTCCCCACACGTACCATGTTTTGCATCACCACCTTCGCGGCGAGGTCCATGTCGACTTCGGGAGCGGCCATGGCGGGATAAGGATCTGAGAGGGGGTTGTGAGATTGAAATTGCTGTCAGTTTTTTGTCAGGGGATGCTCCATGGCGACGCGGTGGGTGGTGTGATGTTGGTGGGTGTTGTCATGTTTGCTCGTCCTGCTTCCTTCGACGTACCGTTCTTTCGTGTCACTGCGGTGTGTAACGGAGTGACGCGTTTCCGTCGTTCAACGCACACTCCGTCCCGCCGAAGTTGCCACTCGGTTCCGCGAAGCGTCGACGAAAAGAAAAATCAGTATTTTTTCGCCTGCACGCTCTCCCGCCACGAGTTTCGCTCTCCCGCGAAAAGGCCGTGACTCCCGCGAAAATCCAGGGTTGACAGACAGCGACGCGAACGACAAAATTCGGCAAGTGGCTTTTCGCCAAGCGTCGCGCTTTTCGCACGGTGGCGTTTCCGTAACTCGTGTGACGCGCGTGTTTCGTGCTCATTACGCTCCGCACCATCCCCCCATCCCCCCAGATTCACATTCAAGATGTCCGCCTTCACCATCTCCACTACCGCCGCGCCTGTGACGCAGCAAGTCGCGATGCGTGGCTCCAAGGGAGCTTCCCTTCGCAAAGCCGCGATGGCCCCCGTGCGATCCACCAAGGCCAAGGCTTCCTTCTCCGTCAACGCGGGCCCCCTCACCAGGAACGACGTCACGGAAACCATCGTGTTCAACAGGATGAAGAAGGGAATCACCTGGGCGAGTTTGGCTGAGGCCGTGGGCCAGAGCCTTCCCTGGACCACCGCCGCTTTGCTGGGCCAGATGCAAATGTCACCCGAACAGGCGAAAGCCGCGGGGGACATGCTCGGCCTCTCAAAAGACGAGCAGATGCTGCTCACCTTCGTCCCGTACAAGGGCTCGTTCGGCAAACCAGGCGAGCTCGTCCCCACCGACCCCCTCATTTACCGCTTCTACGAGATGGTCATGGTTTATGGGCCCACGTACAAAGAGATGATCCACGAAGAGTTCGGCGACGGAATCATGAGCGCCATTGATTTCGACATGGACTTTTCCCGGCTCCCGAACGAAGCCGGCGACCGCGTTAAGATTGTGTTGACAGGCAAGTACCTCACGTACAAGTCCTTCTAAGTGGCGGAGGTGTGAAGTGTCTACTCATAGTTGTTCCGAATACTCTTAACCCGTTCTATTCTTTAACCGTGTAATGCAATAATCAAAAATCGAAGTCTTATGCTAGTAATCATAACTACGAGTGACACCCGCTGAAAGAACTCTTAAAATAAATAATCTCTTTCTTGCATCAATCAATCGCACTACGTACTCTTCTCCTCTCCCCATACCTTTACTTCTGCCCGTACGCGTAGAAGTGTAACCCGGCGACGAACACGGCTGCAGCGAAGACGTTGCCCAACGTGACGGGGATGATGTTGTTCATCATCATGTCCTGGACGGTGACAGTGGCGCCGCAAAGCATGCCGTGGGGAATCAGGAACATGTTCGCGATTGAGTGCTCAAACCCGAGCGCGACGAACGCGGTGATGGGCCAGAAGATGGCAAGGATCTTTCCGGCGACGCTTGTGCTACTCATGGTGCCCCAGACCGCGAGGCACACGAGCCAGTTGCACAGCACGCCTTTGAAGAACGCCACGCCGAAGGGGAGGGAGGCTTTCATGGTGGCGATACCGACAACGCTCGCTTTCAGCGCCGGCGCGGCGGCGGTGTTCGCGCCAAACGCGAGGTACGCCAACACCACGGACCCAATAAAGTTACCCGCGTAGGACAACACCCAGTTCCGCACCAGCGCCTCAGTTTGGATCTTCTTTGTTAGTAAACCGCTTAACATGACCATCACGTTCCCGGTGAATAATTCTGCGCCGGTGAGGATTACTAAGGTTAATCCAGCGGGCAATCCTACTGCGCCTTTAAGAAAGTTGCACAAGCCCGGGTTGCTGCTCGCCAACGCCGGGCTCGCGCCGCCGATGCAGGACATCAACAGCGCGCCGATTCCAATCAACGCGCCCGCGCTGAATCCCAAGGCCAACGTGGCGCCGGGGGCTTGTTTTGATTTCATCACGGACGCGTTGGCGACGGCCTGGTTGATTTGGATGAGTTGGGGATGAGTTGGGGATGAGGGTCAGAAAGTTTTCAAAGACTTTCACGAACGATCGATCACAGAGCTACTGTTGCGTTCGGGATGCAACCGCAAGTTCCAATAGAACTAGTACGCTTCGTTATTGGGATACCGGG
>TARA_B110000977_G_scaffold74739_2_pt1 | contig 12739 bp, 8 predicted proteins | sample TARA_B110000977 | Tara Oceans TARA_B110000977 (sample SAMEA4397798) | marine metagenome | biome: Polar Biome; feature: [SRF] surface water layer (ENVO:00010504); material: water (ENVO:00002006), including particulate matter (ENVO:01000060) such as... | depth 5 m | reverse complement strand
GAGGCCTCGCGCCGAACATGTCGGTGTCACTCATCGCGCCGAGGGACGCCCAAAGGTCCCGCACGCGTCACCCGATCTGAAGCGCACTCGGGAAGTCAAACGCCAAAACAAACGTTCGTCAAAATCCACGTGTGCCCATTATTTTTTTGTTGAACCGATCGTGCCGAGATCTCAAGGTTAAACGCGCGGGCGCCGAGGTGGTGGAGCGTCTTGTCGATCCACAAGGCCATCTGCCGCGATGCCCCGCACCAAAACCCAACCCCGGAAGAACACGTGCGGTTTGAGGATCGAAAACGGCGCGCTCCGGGTCGGGTCCGACACGATCTTCGACGGGTGCGATGAAAGGTTTCTTCTTCAAACCGTGGGTGACACCCGATTGCGTTCCGAGTGCACGGACACGCCTATTGGTCAAATCGATGCGGTGCAAATCGCGGTGCTCGGGTTCCGAGGCGAGGGTAATGTAGCAGGTACTTCTGGGAAGTCCACCGTGACGATACGCAACGGAAGCACAGCAACGCATCGTCACGTGCTCCAGATGGCATCGCAACTCCCATCAACAGAACGTTTCCTGGCAAACGCGCGGTGTAAGCTGTGGTGGATGACATCTACTTGGGGTGACGGAAACGATTTAAACGAAATCCCACCCGAAACGCAGTTCCTGTTGTTGGAGCAAAGTAACGGTAAGTACGTAGCGGTGCTTCCCATGATATCGAGTGATGGATTCAGAGCCACATTGAGCGGGCACGCGATGGACGCGAAAGCGGTGAGAAAGAAAAGTTCTGGAGGACACAAAAACTCTCCTCTGTGTCTCGTCGCTGAGAGTGGCTGTGCTGAGGTTACGAGTTCAGGTGTCAACTCCATCATATGCATCGCCTACGCCTCATCTCCTTTCGAAGCCACTGAAGCCGTGGTGAAAGCCGCGTCCATCGCGATGAATGAATCCTTCAAGTGCCGCATCAACAAGCAAACCCCGCCGACCACGGAGGTTTTCGGGTGGTGCACCTGGGACGCGTTCTATCACTCCGTCACCCCAAAGGGAATCGAACGCGGTATACATAGCCTGTTAAACGGCGGCACCCCAGCCAAGTTCGTCATAATCGACGACGGGTGGCAAAGCGTCACCCCAGACGAGGTGTACAAAAAGAAAATAGACCACATCAGCGACCACCCGCCGGTTGTCGCTGGGTTGGAGAGTTCCAGCGCCTTGGTTCAAACCCCCGTGACACCGGTTAAACATGCCAATGGGTCATTGCTCACTGGTACGGGTACTCCTCACGCGTCGCCTTCGAACGCGTCGCCCGCGCGTTCAGGGTCGCAGTCACCAGGCAAACAGTCAGTCGCGACAGGCAAACAGTCTGGGAAACTTGGAGTTCAATCAGTGACTCCACTCAAGCGCAAATCCGAGCGCATCAAGCGAACCGCTTCCCGGCTAAAAAAGAGCGTCACGAAAAGCGTCACTGCATTGGCTTCGACTGAAGTACACCGAGGGAACGACCGTATTGAAAACGCCATGGCCACCGCGCTTGTTTCGGTACAGCAGAGTGTGGAAAACGCGCACATTCCAGGGGTTAGTTCTGGGGTTTTGAATTCCAAAAAGTGGTGGCCTGTCCGAGGCGCTGCTTTCGTAGCCAACGCGTTAGGCTCTGGTCTGGAAACCGTGTACTGGCACGGCATCCACGGCTCGCCTTATCTAGGCGTGAACTGGTGGTGGTTCAAGTTTCTGGGGCAGGGTTTACTGGGGCCGGTCATAAGGTGCGCCGTCTCGACGCTTTCGTGCTTCAACCACAGAGTGCACGCGACGGAGGCGAACGTAAAGTTTCGCACGAGTGGTGATCACGTTAACGGGGATATTGGTGAGTTATTAACTCAAGATCGAGTAAGCAGCAAAGGGAAACGCAGTGCGCACGGTCAAGGCACCAAATCAAAGAAGCCCAAGCTCGGCGCGGACGGGTTTTCTGAGGTTATTGCGAGGATGAAAAGTTTGGGCGTCGATAGCGTGTATTGCTGGCATGCGTTTTTTGGGTACTGGGGAGGGTTGCATCCCGATGCGGAGGAGATGCGACGGTTCGGAATTCAAATCGTCGCCCCGCAGCACACGCCTGGGTTGTTAGCCGTGGAGCCTAGTCAGGCGTGGGACCCCATTACAGTCGGCGGCGTGGGCATCATTAAAAACACGGACGACTATTCAGTATTTTACGAGGGGCTTCACAAATATTTAGCGAATGCGGGCGTTGACGGCGTGAAGGTTGACGGGCAAGCGGTGGTGGGCGGGTTGGGCATGGGCCGCGGCGGGGGCCCGGCGATGGCCAAGAACATGCACCAGTCCCTCGAGAAAAGCATCGCGAAGCACTTCCCAAGCAACGGCCTGATCAACTGCATGTGTCACTCTAGCGAGAACATTTTGAACTTTCGCGATTCCAACTTGGCGCGAGTGAGCGACGACTTTTACCCCACGAACAAAGCGTCGCACACCGTGCACGTCGCCAACGTGGCGTACAATTCGATTTTCATGGGCGAAATCGTAGTACCTGACTGGGACATGTTCCAGAGCCACTGCGGGCAAGCGGGGGCGCTGCACGCGGCGGCGCGAGCGGTGGGGGGGTGTCCTGTCTACGTATCGGACGCGCCCGGGAAGCACGATTACGAGTTGTTGAGGAAGCTGGTGTTTCCGTCTGGGAAGGTGTTGCGGGCGCGGCTTCCTGGAAGACCCACTCGTGATTGCGTGTTCGTGGACCCGTGTACTGACGGTTCGTCTGCTTTGAAGATCTGGAACAAGAATAACAGACTCGATTCAGGCGTTGTAGGGGCATTTAACGTGCAAGGCGCTTCGTGGTCGCGAAGAAAAGGAATTTTCGTCGAGGAGAAGAATTGCGAATTCGTAGTCGCGGCGGTCAAGCCGTGGGACGTGGAGACACTACGAGGGGTAGTGTCGGAGAATAAAATATCTACGTCGTCTACACAGTCTACGCAATTCGTCACGATGGCGCACAGATCCGGGGAGGTTCGGGTTTTGTCTGGTTCCGAAACGTGGCGAATCAAGCTCCCGACGAAGCAGTGGGAGGTTTTCACGATCGTCGCGTTGCGAGTGTTCGAGTTTGCGCAAACACCGAACGCGAAACATCCACCCGCAACCGTGGATTGGGCTTTTATTGGATTGACCGGTATGCTCAACGGCGGCGGCGGCGTGTTACACGATGGCTATTCCGACGACGGAAAAACAATCACCGCGTTCGCCAACGTGTACGGGTGCGGCGCGCTCGCCGCGTATGCCTCGTGGAAACCACGGAAGGTTTGCGTGAATGGAAAGAAAATCAACTTCCAGTGGACCGAGCGAAAAGACAGATCGGGCGTCGCGACCATACCCTTGGGCCCAAAGGAAGACAAGCACAGGGTAGACATGTCATTCCAGTACGCGTAGGAGTGAACGATTTAAAAAATAAAAAAGTTTCGAGCGTTCGTTTCATTTCAACTCTCGCCGTTATTTGGCTATGCGCAAGCGGTCGGACCGGGCTATCGATCGGACGCACCGTACGCGGGCTATTTCTATACTAATGCTATGTGGGAGGACGACAGGTACGATATTTCGCGACAGTAGTTTGCCGCGCGAACCTGGACTCTCGGGGTTGAACGTTGTTCTCAACCCTTGGTCGTCTCTCCCGTGCTAACCTTCCGTCGACTTAAAGTCGTCCACGGAAGAAATTGAATCGGTTTTACATTTCGGAAGCCTCGAACGAGCGGGTGGACACTGTTTGCCCATACAACTCTCGGGCACCGTAAAAATTACTCAAATGGAGTAATACTAACACGAAGGGACCACCGATGCACTGCCTTTCCGGCATCAGTAGTCCCTTGCCTTTTAGTCACGTAAAAAAACAAACATCCGTCACCGAGACTCTCGCGGCTGAGGCGGCGACTTTTCGCGCTGCGAGGACGATTCAAACCCTCTGCTTGATCCCCGAGCGCCGTTCGATTGCTGCTTCGTCTGCGCGGATTGCCCCGACCCTCCGCCGCCTTCACCTGAGCCAGACCCTGAGCCGTTCTGCTGATCTCCAGACCCAGCTCCGCCGTCGTTGTCGTCGTCGCCAGACCCGGCGCCCGAACCGCCGCCCTCGGGACTCGAGTTTCGTTGACCCTCTCTCGCTTCATCCCCATCCTTGCTCGAGTCGTCGCTGTTCTTGCGCTTCAGTCCGGTGATATCAGTGACTTGAGTCTCTTCAAACCCGGGTTTCTCACCCTTGACAGTGGATTCTTTCACAGCGATATCCTCGGTGGCCTGGCTGGAAGGCGAGTCGCCTCGAGGCACGTCGCCTTCCGCAACCGGCGCCGCGCCGCCCGCACCGGCGTTCGCGAGCGCCCCTCCAGGGAAGTACATCATCACGTTCGCCAGGGCGGTCATTTGTTCAGCCGTGGGTCTGGCAACAGACGCGTCTGTGAACGCACTGAACGCACTGCCAGGTGTTGCGGTTGAGAGAACAGTAGACTGTGAAGGCATAGTACCTCCGACGGCAACACCAGTAGCCCCGTTTGGTTTCGCAACCCCGGCTGCTGCAGCGAGCATCGCAGCGTAGAAATCCGCAGATCCATGACCATTGGTCTCGCCGGACGCCGGTCGAGAAGCACCAGGGCGCTGCACCTCAACAGGCACAGCTGTAGACGCATTCAAAGGTACCTGAGGCACCCCATCTCTTCCGATCGTAGCCAAAGCGGCAAAAAACTGCGAAGCCTGCGCTTGCTGCGTCATCTGGATCTGTTTCATCATCTGCTGCTGCTGCGTCAATTGCGCGGCGCTCAATCCCCCCGCGCCCGCCTGCGCCATCGCCGCTTGCATCGCCGCCATCGGGTTGTTCATCATCGCCGATTGCATCATGGTGTAAGGGTTGAATTGAGGTTGTGTAGGGGCTCCTACAGTTGGGACTGCTCCCGGCGCCTGTGCAAACACTGCCGGGTCAAACGCTCCGGTAGCGTTGGGCACTGAAAACGTCTTCATAGCCGCTGCAAACGCTGCCGCCCCCAGCGCCCCCGGTTGTTGCGCATTCAACTGCGCAGGACTCGGCATCACGAAGTTCGACATAGGGTTGACCAGTATGCCCTGCATTTGCTGCAAAAGAATCGCGGAAGTGTCCACTGTAGGGGCATTTAATGTGCTCCCCCCGCCGGCCTTCCCGTCGGGTGCTTTTCGCGGATAAGGATGATTGGGCTTGCGTTTCGGACGCGCGGGTGGAATGTTCATTTGATTTTGCGAATCGGTCCCTTGCCCGGTGTCCGCGCCTGTTTCCTTTAAACGAGCGGTTTCTCGTTGTAACTTTGAGAAGAACTTCTGCGCGTGGCTTCGGATTTGAACAGCAGACTTGGTCCCGATGTGTTCCTCGATTTTACGCCACGCCCGGCCGTGAAGCTTCAGCGCATCCAGGAAACGCGCGTGCTCATCTTCACTCCAACGCTCTCTTTGTTTCGTGATGGTGTACGGTTTGCGGACCTTCGCCACGGGTCTCTGGGTTATATTTGATGGCTGTGAGTCGTGTGTGGATGTGCCTCCGCTAGCGGAGGGTTGAGAGGTGTCATCTGCAGCTCGTGCGGCGCCTACACTGCCCGCCGCCCCCCCTGCCGTCCCGTCCCCCGAGCTCGTCCCTCCGGGATTTCCCGCCTCCCCGCCTTGGAAGGTTTGCCCCGCGACGCCGGAAAACCACTGCGCGCCGTTCGCGGCGTGGCCCTGGGGGACACCGCCCGCGAACGGCCAGGAACCGGGCGCGCCCGCCATCGGCCTAGACCGAGTACCGCGGTGCCGCTGTGCCTCCCGCGCTGATCGTGTCGCCAAGCGCGTGCGCCGCGCTCCAATGGCGGGCGGGGCGCTTGGGCTTTTTGCTTTGAACGCGCGCGCTTTTTGCACTGAAAGATCACGGTCTCGAGATCGACCCGAAAATTGTTTTGTATGGGCTTTTACCCAGATAAAGATCCTACGATTTTTCATCTCTGTGCCCCGTCGGATGCTACGTGTTCCAAGGTCTATCCGCGTCAGTCAAAAAAGCGAAGGCGGATAGCAGGTGCAACGTGCAGGAGGGGTTGAACATCTCGGGTTTGGCCTTTTGGTTTTGGCAATTTGGTTTTTGGCTTTTGGCTGCTTGCGACACAGTTTGCAGCTTCTCGTTTTATTCGTTCATCGCAGCCCGCGCGGACGGGCTCCGCGTCCATGGCTCCCAAGAAGAAGGCGGTGAAGGCGCCTGCTTCGGCTGACCCGGCACCCCTGTTTGAGCCCACCACGCCTCCGCCTCAGCCCAAGACCGTGTCTACGGGTAAACAGTCAGACAGGGTCACGACCGATGATTCACGATCGCCAAAACTCTCACCCCCGTTGAAACTCTCCCCCGTGAAGACGAGCCCGGGAACCTCCATGGCCGAGATGCTTAAATCACTGGAAACCGCGCACAAACACATCGAAGCGCTTTCGCCTGGATCCACGAAGAAGGCAAGGGTAGGGTTTGACGATGTGGCACCGGTACCGTTCGCGGTGGAGGGACGTCACACTGGAAGTCCTTTGAAGGACAAAGATGTTACGAGCGATGCGGCTAGCAGTACCGCGGCTGACTCTTCCGCTGCTCCTGAACCTACACCGAAACCCGCGAACAAATTCGCCACGCACAAGCACTATCTCGGCCCGATAAGCGCGACGCCTGCGAAGATGGTCAGCGTGATGTTAAAGTTGGCAGGTGTAACTTCTGACGATGTGGTTTTCGATTTAGGATGTAACGATGGGCGAGTGCCAATCGCAGCTGCGAAGGAATTCGACGCCACTGGCGTCGGCGTAGAAATCGACGAAACAGCCGTTTCAAAAGCGAAACGGCTAGCGGCAGAAGCTGGCGTTAAAAATAAGGTTGACATCCGCCAAAGCAACGCCATGTTAGTTGAAGACTTACACAGAGCCACTGTTACATTTGTGTACCTGCTTCCGAAAGGAAACAAAAAGATTTCCAAAAAATTGATGCGCGAGTTGTCGCCAGGGTCGACAGTGATGACGTACGTGTTCCGCTTGCCTGATGAGTGGGAGGACTATTTGGAAACAATGGAGGCTGTCGATAGCACCAGAGACCGATCCACTAAAGGCGTCGATACTAGTAATTTCAACAAAGTGTTCAAGTACAAAGTGCCCATTGAAAAACCGACGTGGTGCGCGGAAAAACTTTCAATCAAAGACAGGGTCGTGGCGTACGCGGAACGAAACCCGGTGGGCGTCGCCGGTTTAGTGGCGATCGTCGCTGATTTGGGGCTACGATTGGCACGGGGATAGGGTGAGTATTTATTCATAGGAGTATTTAGTCTGTAATGAGTAGGTCACTCACGAAAAATAAAAGCATTAATACTTCACACCCGTTACAAATCTCTCGTGTGCCGTTCAGTCAAATCTCTTGGATCAATATTATACCCCCTCAAAAGTTCCTTCTTCTCCTCCTCGGTTTTGTCTCGCAGCAGGTTCTTCATGTGCTGATGCGCCACTTCCAGTGCTTTCATTCTGTCCGCCAGCGGAAGGTCTTGTAAATTTCCCTTTTCTCGAAACTGATCTTCGATATTTTTCATCTCGTGCTCCGTCTTCTTCACTGCCTTTTCTTCCTTTCTGTTTTTGCGGTACGTACTGAAACTAGGGCCTAAAACGTACTTCGGCGCGTTCGCCTCGATGCACGGCTGGCACTCCACCACCCCGGGACTGTCGTCCCGGGGTCGATCCACCCTATTCCCCAGGACCGGTCTCTGATTTTTTTTAAACCGCCTAGTATGTACTTCTCGTGCACGAAGTGCCGGCACTTTAAAAGGTCGCAGGTTTTCATTAGAGGGTCACCGATGAGTCCTTCTACGTCCTCTTTGCAGTGGGCGCACTTCGGGGTCGTGAGGCCCATACGCGCCGCGAGCATCAGGCTTTCATTCCTCGCGAAGTGCGCACTCGCGATGCAATGATTGATCATTTTATCCCAGGATTCCTGAGTCGGGTACGCGTCGCCCGTCGACGTGTGGAACTGTTCGCCGCAAATCCGCTGCCCCTGGCCGCACCAAAGCGGCTCGTCTTTCAAGTTTTCATCAGGTTTGTCGTCTATTACTACGTTCCCGGCTCGTTTATTTGCTTCCAACGCGCGTTCGATCCAAAATAAACCCTTATCCGGGCGTTATAAGTTGGTGTAACAGGAACAAATGGCGCCGCACAGCTCGAGTTCCATGCCCAGCGATCCCCTAGCTGGAGATATTTATCAGCAGCTTCAGTCGCGTGTTCGATAACCTTCGCGAAGTGCTTTTTCGCTTTCTCCCGGTCCCCCAACGCTTGAGCTGCGTTCTCCGCTTTCGTCATCTCCCGCATATAACCATCCTTCGCCGTATCCGCGCTGGCTTTGATGCCCACAAGACGACACTCTTCTTTGTGACGTTTCTTGAAATCAGCTTTTTGACATGATTTTCCGCAATATTTGCAGCCTCCCCGGGACGTGTTCACACTATGGCAGCCTGTGCATTTGAGCAACTTGACGCCTTGCTTGCCGCAGAAGTCGCAACTCTCATCTTTCTTTTTGGTGGGCATTGGTGGAGGGGCGCGTCGTGGTCGAATGAACGCCGAGACAATTGTGAATCTTCCGAAACCCAAAAGGCGCCCCGGGGATGTCTGATTTGCAGAGTCCAAAATTCTCGTCGTTCGCTCGCGGCACGATGGAAGTAGAAAAGGGTGTAGTCTTGGACACTGGTGTGACAGTCAGACAGTGCCCTACAGTAAGATGAGATAAACGTAAAAACTTTCGATTACAATTTGTGATCGTGCGCACCTTACACACGGGGCGCCATTCGGATTTATTTTTAACGAGAGTCAGTGGCGACTAACTATCCACAAGTGATGAATAGTCGCACCAGTCTCATTGTCTCGCTGTCTCAACAACAATTACAGCGCCTTCGCAAACTCCACGCCCTTCCCAATGGAGTCTTTGAGTTCGGCCATCATGCCGTCCAGGGCGGCTTGCTCGTATTGGGAGATGTCGCCGAGGCCGTGGATGGTTTCGACGCCGTCCTTGCCAAGGGTAACCTTGGACGCGAAGAAGGGCACTTCCGTGACGGTGCTCTCGACGTACGTGCACTCGGTGACGCCGGCTTCGCCGTTCTTGGCACGAAGGCACGCGTCAGCGAAGAGAGCGCCCGCGTACGCCATGGAGAGCGTCGCAGAGCCCTTGCCCGCCTTCGCGGCGACGACCTCGGTGCCGCCATCCTGGGTGCGCTTCGTGAGGGCGTCGATAACGTCGTCCGTCATAGCGGCTTTTGGGGTGGCTTGGCTCCAGAGGGGGAGGATGGTGATCCCGGCGTGTCCGCCCACAACAGGAACGTCAACCTTGGCGGTCTCGAGCCCGTTCTTCTCCGCGTAGAAGGTCTTAGCGCGGACCACGTCCAAGGTGGTGACGCCGAACAGTTTCTTGGGGTCGTACACGCCTCTCTTCTTTAAGACCTCCGCCGCGATGGGGACGGTGGAGTTCACGGGGTTGCTGATCATGTTGATCATGGCCTTAGGGCAGTGCGTCGCGATGGCGTCCGTCAACCCAGCGACGATGCCGGCGTTGATCTTGAACAGGTCGTCGCGGGTCATGCCTGGCTTGCGGGGGACACCGGCGGGGATGATAACCACGTCACAGTCCTTGAGTGCGGCACCTAATTCGGCGTCGCCGGCGAAGCCCTTGACCTGCGCGGCGGTGTTGATGTGGGACACATCCGCGGCGACACCGGGGGTGCCCGCGATGTCGAAGAGCGACAGTTCCGTGACGAGGGGGTTCTGAGGGGTGGTTGGGGAAAAGGTGGGAGGGTGTTCAGTACATCAGTTACAGTTGAGACCGATGACGCCACACGCGAGGCGCCCTAGGGCGTTCCCGGTGGTGCATGAGGTTTCCCCTGGGTTCAGATTGTATAATTGAAAGAGTGTTCAACTCCTTGTGTCTTTGTGCTTATTCAGTCACGGTCGTGTGTCGATCGTTCGGTGTTCGGTCGACCCGATCGCCTCCCGGAAAAGTCTCGCAACTTACCATCTTCATGAGCAGGCCGCAGGGCTGGCCGATACCACCCGCGGCGCCCAGGACGGCGACTTTGTACCCGCGAGATTGTTGCATCGCAGCGGAGACGGTGCGTGAGACGCCAGCGGCGCGGAGAAGAGCGGCCATGGTGGGTAAGTGTAGATCGGAGAGTCGGCGAGGCGAACAATGGATGATCGATCGCCGCCGCTTCGTTTCGAGGTTTCGTGACGAAATCGGAAAAATCTTGGGAGATCGAGTAGAATGACGGTCTAAATGTATGGGGATTTCACGAGTCAATGGTTTCGCAGGCTGGAAACAGCGAAAGTCTCTCTTTTCTGGGAGCCAACAACAAAGCAACAACTGTGGTCTTGCGTGCGGGGGGCAGAACACTGCGCGCGGAGGAGCGGGGTAACGAGGTATTCTATCGTAAGTAATGGCTGGACGAAAGCGGTGCTCGCAAGGCAAGTGGAAATTCAAATGCGTGGTATGCAGCGGGTGCCCCCACGGCAAGCGGAAAACCGCCTGCGCAGAGTGCACCCCCTGGCCACACGGCAAGGTGAAAGGCGACTGCGCGGAGTGCAAAGCGGCACGCGCAGATCCTCTGAGTTCGAAGCGGATCAAGCGCGAGAAGGAGAGTTCGCCGGAAATCAAACAAGAACCCGAAATCAAACGAGAGCCCGAGATCGAGCAAGAACCGGTGCCGTTAACCATTCAAGGATACTTCAGCTTTGACAAGTAGAAAGGGTTACATAGAGAAGCGAGACCTATCGTGTCTATTGCAAAATAATTCTAATACTGCGACCCGACGAAGCGCGTTTCGGCTTGCATACTCATCTGCGTGTTCGGCCTTCCAAGCCCGAAGTCATCATCATCCGCGTGCTGCACGTTCAACCCGTCGGAAGGGTCGTCGAACGGCCCTTCGTTCATGGACGGCGGTTCGCCCGCGTCGAAATCCACAACCCCTCCGTTATCCCGGTTTGCCCTCAAAAAGTTTTGCAACAAACCTTCCAGCTGGTCCGGGTCGCTTGAGTCGTTGTTGTTTCCAGAGTTATTGCCCGCTTCTACACCCACTCCAAGCGCGCGCATCCGCGCCGCGTTCTTCTGATAAACTGCGTCTAGCTTGTGGCTCAAATCCGCGTCTCTGGTTGATAATCCAGCCCCATCTGGACCGTCGTCGTACGGGTCACCGCCTAAAGCACGGTCGGGCCCACCAAAACGAGTAGAAATACCAACCCCGCCGTCATTAGAGATCTCGCCGTTCCTGTGTCTCGGCATCCCCCCGGGTCCCACCGAAGGCGCGGGTCGCTCAGCACCAGGTCCGCTAAACACGCTCTGCCCGGATCCTTTCAGAAACGGCGCGCGTTCCATGGTCTGTCCGGGAAAAATAAACGCGCTATCACCGACGATACTCCCGACGTCGTCGTCCACGTCCATGCCTCCTCGTCGGATCAACAGCTTCGCGGACGGGTTGTGCCGCCCAGGTGAGCCGACGCCCATGTGCTTGCCTAGCTGGCCGGCTAAATCGTTAGCAGAACTCCCTAGCGCCACGAACGGCGCGCCCTCATCCAGCGCGGGTCCGAGGTCGTTCTCCCTGTGGTGCGGCCCGCTCGCGTCGCGCATGAACACCCCGTAGTCCTCATCAGTGGAGACGTGCGGCGGGCCCTCTAAAGGGTCGCTTGTTTTTGACATGTAGATCGGAATGTCCACGCCGTGGTGAGCTAGAGGGTCGCCACTGCTCACTGTGGGCGGCAACGCACTGATAAACGCCTGGTCCGCCAGGTTCTCGCGCATCTCTGCGAGCTCTACTCGAGCCTCCGCGGAATGCTTCTCCGCCATCTCCGCCCTCCTACTCAAAATAGCCATGTTCGCGTTTTGCTGCCGCATCGCCACCATCAGCTCTTTGTGTTCGTGCTGTAACTCGTTGCGTAGTTGGTTCAGCTCACGAGCACCAGCAGGGGTGTGACCCCTAGGAGGCAAGGGCACCTGCTGGGGAGGGGGTTGTTGTTGATATTGTTGTTGTTGTTGCGGCTGCGCGTTTTGATTCATTTCGTTTTCAGAAACTCTTTGTTGAACAGGGGGCCTCTGAACCACCTCCTCCATTGGCGGCTTGTCGTTAACAATCCGCTCCTGTCGTTTGTTCGCCGCAGCTTGGTACGCCTCTTCCTCAGCTCGCATCCTCTCTTCTGCTTTCTGGCGCTCAATCTGCTGCTCGCGTTCAAACGCATCGCGAAGGCGCTCTTGTTCCAATTGAAGTCTCCTTTCTTCCGCCGCCTCTTCCCGCTCAAGCTCTCTTTTCTCCTCCTCCTTGCGCAACCGCTTCTCCTCAATCTGCAACCGCAACGCGTGCTGGAGCTCTTCGCGTTGTCTGTGCTTCGCCTCCAGCGCTGCTGGGTTTTCGTTCTCGGTTCGGAAGTTGGTGATTCCTCGGGTAGCAGAGCCGGGAGCGGGATTGGGATTGGACGCGCCAGGATTCAGCGGATTTCCGTAATTGGAATTTCGAACCTGCGACCGCCCGGGAACGCCGGCGCGCCCGCCCGGCACAATCGGGGGGTAAGCATCGCCGCCGTGGTCAGGGTACGGGAGGGATCCTTGAGGGGGTGGGGCTCCGTATTGATGCGTGGTTTGATCCATGTTTCCTGGGTGCTGCTGTGATGAGGGGTCACCCTGCCCCCCATACTGTTGTCCATACGTCTCAATTCCTCCATCAGGCCCTCCTCGAAGGT
>TARA_B110000977_G_scaffold201732_1_pt1 | contig 12743 bp, 9 predicted proteins | sample TARA_B110000977 | Tara Oceans TARA_B110000977 (sample SAMEA4397798) | marine metagenome | biome: Polar Biome; feature: [SRF] surface water layer (ENVO:00010504); material: water (ENVO:00002006), including particulate matter (ENVO:01000060) such as... | depth 5 m | reverse complement strand
ACATCATTAATTGATATGGGTTTTGTAAAGCTTTCAAATTTTAAAGACAGCTCACAAAAGATGAAATATTCTTATTTATTAACCCCAAAAGGTATTCGTGAAAAATCTTTGGTTACAAGCAAATTTCTTGTGCGTAAAAAACAAGAATATAAATTATTAAAAAAAGAGATCATTGAATTAGAGCGGGATATAGGGTGAAGAGTATAATCTAAGAGCTGCACACAAACTGCAATGTAATGTCGCATTATGTAAAATCTAAATCAAACACAATAGACTGTAGCCTCCGACAATGGGGTGTTATGAGTAGGACGGTGGGAGTTTTCGGGCGCCATAAAAAAAAGATTTGAGAGTTAATTTATGAAAATTGTTGTTATAGGTTTGGGGTATGTTGGGCTGTCAAATGCGGTGCTACTAGCGCAGCATAATGAGGTGATTGGCGTGGACATTTCTCAGGAGCGCGTTGATGCGCTTAGTGTGCGGAAAGCGCCAATCATCGACATGGAGCTGTCACAATATTTGGCTGAGAAGAATTTAAACCTGTTTGCCAGCACTGACTTAAACGTCTCAGTGAAGGGTGCTGATTATGTGATTGTATCGACGCCTACCAATTATAATACGAAAACGAATTTCTTTGATACGTCCTCGGTTGAGGCAGTGATTGCTCAAGTTGCTGAGAGTGAACCGAACGCTTGTATTGTTGTGAAGTCCACTATACCAGTTGGGTTCATTGAGGACGTTCGAATGCGTTTCGAAACCGATGCAGTAATCTTTTCGCCAGAATTTTTGCGAGAGGGGAAGGGGCTTTATGATAATTTATATCCAAGCCGAATTATTGTTGGCGAAAAATCAGAGCGTGCAAAAGTATTTGCAGGATTGTTGGCGCAAGGTGCAGTAAAGTCCGACGTGGATATTTTGTTTACTGGAGCACGTGAAGCAGAAGCGATCAAATTATTCTCAAACACGTATCTCGCAATGCGGGTTGCATTTTTCAATGAGTTAGACAGTTACGCGCTTGCTGGTAATATGAATAGCCGTGAGATTATTGACGGGGTCTCGCTTGATCCGCGCATTGGCAATCACTACAATAATCCGTCTTTTGGTTATGGTGGTTATTGTCTTCCAAAAGACACCAAACAACTTCTCGCAAATTATGAGGCTGTTCCTCAAAATATCATACGTGCAATCGTAAATGCAAATTCGACAAGGAAGGATTTCTTAGCTGATATAATTATTAAAAAAGAACCCAAGACTGTCGGTGTCTATCGCCTCGTTATGAAGGCGGGCAGTGACAATTTCCGTCAGAGCTCCATTCAAGGAATAATGAAACGTTTAAAGGCCAAAGGGATCGAAGTTGTTGTCTACGAGCCTGAGCTAAATCAGGTTGAATTTTTTAATTCACGCGTCGAAAGAGACTTTGGTAAATTTAAACGTGGTGTTGATATTATTTTGGCAAACCGGATGGTTCCCAAGCTGGAAGACGTTGTAGAAAAAGTGTTTACGCGCGACTTATTTGGAGCTAATTAAAATTGGGTACTGAAATACAGAAAACGGCTCTCGTGACGGGCTCAGCCGGTTTCATTGGCTACCATATATCAAAGAGGTTGCTAGATGAGGGGTGGCGTGTTGTCGGCGTAGACTGCATGTCAGATTACTACGACGTTTCACTTAAAGAGCAGCGGGAAGGTATGCTCCTACAGAGTGCGGCTTACTGGTCTGTGCGTGAAAAAGTTGAAACGCCTAATATTTTGATGGATTTATTTCAAGAAGAGCGGCCAGATGTCGTCATTCATTTAGCGGCTCAGGCGGGTGTTCGATACTCCATTGAAAATCCGCGTGCTTACCTCGAAAGCAATATAAATGGAACATTTGAGCTTTTAGAGGCCGCCCGCGCATACCCGCCTAGACATATGCTACTCGCGTCTACCTCTTCTGTTTACGGTGCCAATGAAGATATGCCTTATAAGGAAACTGTGAAGGCGGATCACCAGATATCATTTTACGCGGCAACAAAGAAATCAACTGAAAACATGGCGCATAGTTATGCGCACCTTTTCGACTTACCAATTACTATGTTTCGATTTTTCACCGTATATGGTCCGTGGGGACGCCCAGATATGGCATTATTCAAATTTACCAAAGCTATCCTTAATGGTGATACAATAGACGTTTATAATCAGGGCGACATGAGCCGCGATTTCACTTACATAGATGACCTTGTGAATGGGATGCGTTTGTTAATTGACGCAATCCCAGGGATTTCAGATTTACCTAAGGAAAAAATGGACGTAGAGGATAGTAAATCTCACGTTGCTCCGTTTAGGGTGGTAAATATTGGAAATTCCAGGCCAGCTCAGTTGATTGATTTCATCGCGGCTATTGAAAAATCTATCGGCATTAAAGCGGTGAAGAATTTTATGCCGATGCAGGCTGGGGATGTCCCTGCCACGTGGGCGGATACCTCTCTATTAGAGGGTTTGACGGATTGCAGACCCAGTATGGATCTTTTTATTGGTGTCCAAAACTTCGTTGATTGGTTTCGAGAATACTACGATGTTGAAAGATAAGTTTGAAAATAACAAAAATTAGAAAGGCTGTCTTTCCTATTGTTGGCTTAGTCACAAGCGTTCTGCCTGTGACTAAGCCAATACCGAAAGAATTATTGCCAATTATAGATAAACCTTTGATCCAATACGCCGCGGAGGAGGCGAATGCGGCTTTGCAAGTGACTATGTCGATACCTTCATATACCAAGCTAAATTAATTAAACGATGATTTACAATGAAGAAATAGAGCTACAGCGTAAAGCTATTGATTAACATCCAAACAAACTTGCCTGACTTAATTATTTTGAAATTATGGAGCTAATCATGCAAAAAATTATGATAGTATTCGGAACGCGACCGGAAGCAATAAAAATGGCACCTGTAGTGGAGGCTTTTAAAAAATTTGAGAATTGTAAGGTCACCACTGTTGTCACAGCACAACATAGAGAAATGCTTGACCAAGTTCTTGACCTGTTTAAAATTGTCCCTGACTATGATTTAAGAGTTATGAAGCCCGGGCAGGACTTAACTGCGTTGACGAGTGCAATCTTAAAAAAATTACAACCGATTATACAGCTTGAAAAGCCCAATCTGCTTTTAGTTCATGGTGACACTACAACAACTTTTGCAGCGGCCTTAGCTGCCTATTATCAGCAGATACCTGTCGGACACGTTGAAGCAGGTCTACGAACAGGTAATATATACTCACCTTGGCCTGAAGAAATGAACCGTAAGCTTACCGGTGTCTTAACGAAAATTCATTTCGCTCCCACAGAGGCCGCGAGACAAAACTTGGTCCGCGAAAACGTTGGAAGTTCTTCAATATATGTGACAGGAAATACTGTCGTTGACGCACTGGCTTCTGTCGTATCAAATTTGGAGAAGGATATTCAATATCGCGAAAAACTTGATAAATCTTTGGGCTTAGAAAAAACACGAAAAAATATACTCGTGACAGCACATAGACGGGAGAGTTTCGGTGAAGGGTTTGATCGTATTTGTGATGCTATTCTGAGAATTGCCAAACGCCCAGATGTGACAATCTTCTACCCAGTACATTTAAATCCTAGAGTTAAAGACACTATAAGTCGTCGTTTAAACGGAATTAACAATATTAAGCTAATTGAACCTCAGCAATATAAACCATTCGTACATCTTTTGGACCGTAGCTATCTCGTCCTTACGGATTCAGGTGGAATTCAAGAAGAAGCACCAACGCTTGGTAAGCCTGTGCTGGTAATGCGTGAAACCACCGAACGGCCCGAAGCGGTTGAGGCAGGGACTGTGAAATTAGTTGGGACAGATCCCGAGCGAATAGTATCCCAAGTTGAACTTCTATTAGATAAACCCGAGATGTACAAAAGGATGTCTAAAGCTCATAATCCATACGGAGACGGCAAAGCCGCGCATCGAATCTGTAAACATGTAATTAATTTGCTAACAAAGAAGTAAAAATGGAAAATATCACAATAAATAAAGTTTGCACCGTCGGGCTTGGTTACATCGGATTACCAACAGCAGCAATACTAGCAGCGAATGAAATTGAGGTCATTGGGGTCGATACGAACCCTCAGATTGTAAGCACTATTAATGATGGCCGCATACATATTGTAGAACCTGACTTGGACAAATTAGTTCTTAAATGTGTCAAAACTGGTAAACTGAGGGCAGTTCTTGCTCCAGAGGAAGCTGATGCGTTTATAATAGCAGTCCCGACGCCCGTAGCCGACAAAACACGCGAACCCGATCTCAGTTACATTCATGCGGCCGCTATCACGATTGCTCGAGTATTAAAGCCTGGAAATTTGGTCGTGCTAGAGAGCACCTCTCCTGTAGGAACCACCGAACAATTAATCCAATGGTTGGCCGCAGAGCGAAAGGACTTAAAATTCCCCGGCAGTAACAATGATTCTCTTGATATCAATATTGCCTACTGTCCAGAGAGAGTATTGCCTGGAAATGTAATTCACGAATTGGTTTACAACGATCGAATTATTGGTGGCATGACAAACGAGTGCTCCAAACAGGCTGTCTCCCTATATCAAAAATTTGTACAAGCCAAATGTCACATAGCAAGCAATCCACGCGTTGCAGAAATGGCTAAGTTAACTGAAAATAGTTATCGAGATGTTAATATTGCTTTTGCAAATGAATTATCTATGATTTCTGAAAAATTGAATATTGATGTCTGGGAACTAATTAACTTAGCCAATGAACATCCAAGGGTAAGTATACTTAAACCAGGCGCAGGTGTTGGGGGGCATTGTATCGCGGTTGATCCGTGGTTTATTATAAATTCAGCACCAGATGAAACACAATTGATTCAGACAGCTCGAAACGTCAACGATTATAAACCACTTTGGATATTAAAAAATGTGAACACGTTAATCGATCAGTATCTCGCTGAGCACCAAAATAAAAGTGCAACTGAACTTACTGTAGCTTTTTACGGAATTGCGTTTAAACCGGATATTGACGATTTACGAGAGAGCCCAGCAAAACATATTGTTGCCGAATTTATGAATATTTTCTCAGGCAGTATCATAGTTGTTGAGCCTAATATTGAAAAGTTACCCGCAAATTTAATAACAGCTGATCTTTTACATTACCACGACGCAAAACAAAAAGCTGATATACATGTAATCTTAGTTGCTCACGCCGAGTTTCAAATTAACAAATTTGATCAAAAAAAATATGTTTTCGATGCAGTAGGTTTAACAAGTGGGATCGATAAATAATATGATGTTAGCATCGGGTGTCTCGCTAGTTATTGGCAGGCTAACGTTAACGATCATCAACTTTTCAGTACTAGTAATATTAGCCAGGGCACTAACTCCGAACGCCTTTGGTATTATTGCCTTGAGCCAGGCAGTAATTGTACTATGCCAAGGTATATTAGAGGCAGGTTTTGGTTCTTTTTTGATCCAACGACGAAACCTAACTTCAAACCTGGAGCACACCACCACAATTACCACTATAATAATAGGTAGCGTTATGACCGTGGTGGTGCTAAGCACCGCGCCATTTTTAGCTTCGATTATGAATGCCCCAGAGATCTCCATTACACTACAATTATTATCAATTAACATTTTGTTAACTTCGATATCTAACACAAGTTATAATATGATGTTTAGAGACATGCGTTTTAAGTCGGTCATCACAACCGAAGTGATAAGTATCGGTATAGTTCGCGGTGGCATTAGTCTGTTGTTAGCTTTCAATGGCTATTCGTACATGGCGGTTATATATGCAACGTTATGCAGTCAGATTGTCTGGACATCAATATTTCTCATACTACATCCGATATCACTGCCATATCGGGTAAGTGCCAAGAGTATTATAAGCATCATTCGATTTATAGCACCCGTCAGCGCATCAAATATAATGTCAATGCTAGCTCTCAAGATTGACAATTTTGTAGTCGGAAGATTTTTTGGACAAATTTCGTTAGGTTACTACAGCAGAGCATATGCTTCCATTGATTTAGCCAGTTCCTTATTAGGAAGCGTCTTCCGCACTGTAATCTTAACTGGCATATCCAAGAACAACAGACTGAACACACCAAGTGTTCAAGAATCGCACAACCAATTTTTTGTAGCCCATGTATCTGCAATAATGTGCATTTGGCCTATTGCACTCACATCTATTATTGCAGCTCCAGAAATAATCAAAATACTTCTTGGAGAACAGTGGCCTCAGGCGGTACCGTTGTTTAAAGCACTAGCTGTTGGCATGTTCTTCAGAATAGGATACAAAGTATCGTCTTCATTTAATGTAGCCTATGGCTTAGTCCAAATAGAAGTTTCCCGAGTTTTTATATTTTTGATAGTAATGAGCCTATCAACTTACATCGGTTCACAGGTTAGTTTGTTAGCCGTTACCTTTGCAGTACTGTTTTCCCTATTTTTACTTTATATAATGTTAACCTTGATCACAACGTCCCATCTTAAAATTGATAATTTACTATTCGTAAAAAATATAATGAAACCTGTGATCGCTATGTTTGTTAGCAGTATAATATCATTAGTGCTGTGTTACCAATTAAGAAGTCTCTTTTTTTGGGATGTATATATTGTAATAACCGTACTGATAGTACAATTAATTTCAGTGTCTTTGTATATTAAGATCATTGGAAAGCACGATAATACAATTAGATTGATAAATGACAAACTCACTAGTTATATAAAAAAATATAGAGTGATATGAAAAATATGGGTACACATAATTCTTACTACCTTATTCAGAAGAACGATGAAAAATCCCAGTGTTGGGCTAAAGAGGCGAGATTGTTGGGCATTGAATTGATACCGATGGCACCAAGCCCAATCCTCTATTTGTACATCCTATTGAAGATGCTTATACGCCGAGGAAAACCAAATGGTGTTATATTACGTTATGTAAATGACTACCCATCATTAATAAAAACCGTAATTCGGATGATATTAGAATTTACACTGATCGCTTTAATTTTGGCGTTAAGAATAGAATTGTACTGGATATGTCATAACGTTGACAAAGAAACAGTGGCTCATCATGGAAGAATATCCAGATTCCGAAGACAAATTATTGCTCGGTGCTCTCACAAAATTTTCGTCACAAACGTGTTACTAGTAAAACATTTCCAATTGCACTTTAATCAAGTGGTGAAAAAATGCCACGGTATCCAATTTGGTTTACCGCAAAACAAGATACAAACCAATAAGACAGCCGAAAATCAAGCCCTTGAGTTCATAAATCAAAAGAAAAAAGAGCATAACAGAAAACAAGTCAATAGCCCAAACGTACTAGTAACCTTGTGTGCAGGAACACCTGATAACGAAAAATACTTACATTTTGACCACCTTCAATGGATGATCGATGTTGCTCGTGACGCTGATTACGAAGTGATAGCTATCGTTGCGGGCAACTTTAATCACACAAACCGTGGATTAAAATTAAAAGCTCAATATGCACAAAACAAAAATATCTTGTTATTCGATCAATACACTGAATTTTCTGATAAATTTGTGAAGCAATACATTGATTTTTATTGGAGAGCTTATGCTGACCTATCGGTGCCCTATACTGTTTATGAAGCTGTTAAATTTCAAAAACCCGTTATGTGTTTAGAGACCGGATTTCTATGTGAATTAATTCAAAAATTTAGTCTTGGCCCAACAATTTCAATTGCTGACCCAGCTTCACACATCAAAGATTCGCTTGATAAAATCCAATCTCAGCAATATGCACGAGCACTTAAAAAATTCCAGCTTCAAGCGTCGTGGGGTGATTTAATAAATCACTTATTACGAAACCCGTAAATAAGAGCGCAATCAGCTTATGTGGTATTTAGTAGTTTCATTATTCTCCGACAGGTTAGCCGTAGTTAGATATTTATTTATGGTATGCTTTGTTTTATTTTACCTGTATCTTGGTCCATCTGGTTCAGATGAAAATACCTATCAAACTTTTTTCAGGCATAGTTGCAATGGTGGCAGGATACTCGGTAGTATCGAACCTCTATTTCAATATTATAATAAATTATTTGGATTTTTTAGATTATGCAGCGCTGGAGCAGAATTATCAATAGTGGTTTTCTATCTTTTATTTTTATTTTTAGCACAGCCACTTATTAGAAAATATCTAAACTCCCAAGAAACGTTTTATGTTTTGCTTATTTTAACCTTCTACTTAGTGTCGTATCAACTAGCTCATAATTACCGAACTGGTATGGCAAGTATGCTCTCTATTTTAGCGCTTCTTACATTTCCAATAAATCAAAATTACTCAAAATTATATGCGGTAACTGCAATTGGCTTCCACATACAAGTTTTTCCCGTACTTGCGCTATTCTTTTATTTCAATTCGGTTGGTCGAGCTAAGATTGCTCTATTAATAACAATGACAGTGCTGATACTTATCAACAGTAACTATTTTATTATCTTCATGTATGAGCAAGCCTTAAAAGTTTTTTCAGGCCTATCTGGAAAATATAGACTATCATATATTCCATATTTATTTATTTATTTATTTGTTATTATTAGTATAGATAAGGTCAAACTTCCTAATATGAAGGGTATTTATTATTTTGGTTTGGCTGCGAACACACTATTTTTTTTCAATGCCCACTTAGCATCAAGACTTACACGCGTAGTTGAGCCATTGTTAATGGTTGGCTTTTACTTTGCGCTGAAAAGTCGTGTTGCCCCTCTCAGTAGACAGCTACGGGTCCTTATATGTCTTATCCCTGGACTCCTTTTTGTAATAATTCAAAGGTCTATTCTGACATGAGAGGCATTATCAAAAGATTTCAATAAGGTAAATTTGATCAATGACAAAAAAAGATTACCATCTTCTATGGTCTATTACTGCCATATCGTATGGCTTTATTAATAAGTTAGCAAAATTATATGATCTAATAATTGTAACGCCAAGTTATAACAAAGGACTGAATGACCATAGTTTGAATTGATAGTTCAGACATCAAATTTTTTTCGTTTTGAAATTCAAACAAAACTACGTAGTTGTTTACATCTCCAAGAATTTAAAAAGAGTATTGTATTCGCAGATTTTAGAAATTTAAGTATTTTAGGAATTTTAATTTTCTCAATTACCAACAAGGTGATTTTGTGGGGAGCTTGGTTTGCGGGATCGTGGTTCGGTGATAAGTTGTGAAAGTGGGCTATAGTACGATTAGATGCATCTGTTTTTTAGTGTGGCAGGCATTTTACAAATTTCACAAATCAGGGTATTATTAGCCAAAGATATATTATGTTGCTCAAAACACCTTTGTGGTAGATGTAGGAATCTCAAGTTTACAAATCCAAGAAACTAGAAAAAATTTGCCGATGTTATTGAAAGTTATGAGCTTTTATCTTAGGAAGGGCTTAGATACATTTATCCATACTTTAAGCGCCTAAAGTGATCCGACGAACTCGAATAGCATGCGAAGATGTACCCAACACAAAAGAAGGAAACGTCTGCTTTTAAGCAGAGGCAACGCATCATTAATTACTTCAACTGGGACACGAGAATAAGGTCGCAAATTATCAAAATTGTTGCGTATGAGCGTACTGATTTCTGCTACTTATAAATAGTAATTTGCGTGTTAACAGAATGCAAAGAACATGTTGCACGATGGTATTTTTTTAGATAAATCAAGTTTTAAATGACATCAAGTTTTACTCCACAGATACCGGACTGCTTGCCTCGCAAGAAAATTTTGTTCTGCTACGTAGAATTTCATCATTACCGCGTGCCGATCTGGCAAGAGCTAAGTAAGGTTTACGATGTCACCGTCCTACATGCCAGTACACCACAGACCGATGGCACCGCTGGCTTTTGCGAAATATCCATTCCACCGCGCAAAATTTGGCGGTTTTGGTATCAATCCGGCCTCGTGAGCGAAGTTCGTACAGGCGGTTACGACGCCGTGATATTCCTGTTTGATGTGGCCTGGATCTCCAGCATCCTCGGCTTCTTGCTATGTCCAACGCGCCGCATCACTTGGGGGTTTTGGACGACAAAATCAAAACTGGCCAACCAACTGCGGATATGGCTAGCTAAGCGCGCCGATGGTAACACTTTTTATGCGACACAGGCTGCGCGCGATTTCATGAGGGGAGGCGTACCAAAAAACAAAATCTGGATTGCGCGCAACTCTGTTCACGTCGATCCTGCCGAAAGGACTATAACACCCAGACGCGACACATTTCTTTTTCTTGGCTCTTTCAATGCGCGCAAAGGCAACGACATCACGATTGCCGCTTTTGATGCTGCCTGCGCAAAGATCCCGCAACACATTCGATTGGTCTTGGTCGGCGATGGTCCTGCCAAAGCTGCGGCCCAAGCTCAAGCTGCCGCTTTGCCCAATGGTCACCGCATAGACTTTCACCTAGGCACGATCAATCCTTTAGAAATTCGGGCCTATTATGCACGGGCCCTTTGTTCCGTGTCCTATGGACAAGCGGGTCTTTCGGTTTTGCAAAGCTTTGGTCATGGCGTTCCATTTATCACCAGTAAGGGCGCAATTTCTGGTGGAGAGATTGAAAATATTATCCCTGATCAAACTGGTTTTCTGTGCGACTTGTCCCAAGAGAGCCTGGCAGATACGTTTGTGGCTGTTTGTAATGACCCCGCCCGTACTGAGCAACTTGGCCATGACGCCCTGCACTACTATCAAACATATAGTTCCGCTTCGATGATGGCGGCAGGTTTTAGCGAAGCTATCGAAAACACCCATTCCCTTACAGAACAGATTTTATGACATTTTCAGCCCCCCAAAACTGTACGTCTTGCGCAAGTAGCCCGCTCAAAACTCTGCATTTACGCGACACGCTTATTTATTACGTTTGCCCCTCGTGTAGGCATTGCGAAAAAGCCGTTGATGAGAACAGCTCTATCAATAAATCTTTCGAAGATGCTCAAGAAAAATACTTCGGCGAGGATTCAGCAATTTTTCAGGTCACCCAGTCCCCCTTTGAAGAAGAGGTTTTGGCCAAAAGAATTGATGTTTTGAGCCGCTATTTGCCACAGAATGGCTCCGTCATTGAAGTAGGACCCGGGGGCGGGGCGGTTTTAAACTGGCTGATTCAAAAAGGACATCAACCTATAGCCATAGAACATTCGCCAAGCCTTTCAGATCACTTGGCCCAACACTATAAGATTGCTGTAAAAACTGGTGAATTTGAAACGTTGGATATGGAAAACAAGGGGTTTGATGCGTTTTGCTCCTTTCATGTTATCGAGCATGTGCGTGATCCTATGGCGCATCTGGGTAAGGCATTTTCGGCCGTGCGCCCCGGCGGGATGGCCTTTGTTGCAACACCTAATGCCAGATCCTGGGAGCAACGCATCCCCGGGCATCTGTCTCCAAATTATGATTCCGCTCATCTGCGTGTGTTCTCACCAGAATCCCTGAGCAAGTTGGCTCAGGACGCAGGTTGGCACGTCCAAGAAGTTATCACACCGGAATTCACAATGGGCTGGCTGCGCGTTCTGTCAAAAATTGTGCGCCGGATCAAAGGCGAGCATGAAGAAAGCACGGCTGGTAAATACGCAGGTACCGTGACAGACAAGCAGCGCGGTATCTACCGTGTTGCCAACCTTATCACGATGCCAGTACGAGCAATTCAAGCGCGTCTTGGTGGCGGGAACGAATTATTCTTCGTCCTGCAAAGACCCGATATCAAACAGGCCAAGAAATCATGATCCAATGATGAAAAACCCACTTCAAGTTTGTTCCAACTGCGTAATGGACACTACAGATCCGGTCATAACTTTCGATGCTAATGGAGTCTGTGATCACTGCCATGGTTACCAAAACGACGTCGCTCCAAACTGGCATCCTGATGATGTCAGCCGCACTGAGCTGGCGCGCTTGATTGATGACATCAAGAAAAAAAGCAAAGACAAAGAGTTTGACTGTATTTTGGGCATGTCGGGTGGTCTCGACAGCTCATACATGTTGCATCTTGTAGTCGCTGAATTTGGCTTACGTCCTTTGGTCTTTCACGTGGACGGCGGTTGGAATTCTGACATCGCTGTAAACAACATTCAGATGCTTGTCGATGGCCTCGGGCTCGATCTTTATACCGAAGTGATCAACTGGGAAGAGATGTGCGACTTTCAATTGTCGTTCTTCAAATCCGGCGTCTCGTATCTCGATCTCCCACAAGATCACGCCTTCGTCGCCACGCTGTATCGCTTCGCAGACAAGCACAATATCAAGTACATTATAAATGGTGGCAACTATTCCACTGAATGCGTCCGAAATCCGCTCGCTTGGATTTATCACGGTACGGACCTTCCGAATTTACGTGATATACAAAAACGCTTTGGGACCCGGGAACTAAGGACCTATCCCTTCTCGCCAATCCTGTATCATAAGCTTTATTTGCGGTATTTGCGCGGTGTACGCGTGGTCAAACCGCTGAATTACCTGCCCTATACCAAGCAGCTTGCCGTCGATACGCTCTCTGAGAAATATGGCTGGAAATCTTATCCACAAAAGCATTTTGAGAGCCGATTTACCAAATTCTATGAAGGCTACTGGCTGCCGACACGCTTTGGTTATGACACGCGCAAGGTGCAATATTCCTCACTTATTCTGACAGATCAGATGACGCGTGAGGAGGCGCTCGAGAAGCTCTCCAAACCCGCCTATGATCCTGAGACCATCGACGAGGATTTCGAATATATCGCTATCAAACTCGGGATCAC
>TARA_B110000977_G_scaffold8397_1_pt1 | contig 12771 bp, 6 predicted proteins | sample TARA_B110000977 | Tara Oceans TARA_B110000977 (sample SAMEA4397798) | marine metagenome | biome: Polar Biome; feature: [SRF] surface water layer (ENVO:00010504); material: water (ENVO:00002006), including particulate matter (ENVO:01000060) such as... | depth 5 m | reverse complement strand
GCCTTCGCCCCCGCCCCCGCCCCCGCCTCGGTCGCTGCTCTCCGCACCGCGCGCTTCGCGTCGCGCGCCGCCTCCGACGCATGGACCGGCGAACGCACCTCGCCGCCCCCCCCGCTCGCCTGGTTCATCATGTCCAACGCGGTGTTGATTTGTTTCCGAATCCGTTCGTGCGCCAGTAAGTCCTCAGAGAACTTGGTTTTCCACCCCAAGTACCACTTCGTTATGGACTCAAGGTCGCGCTGAGACGGGTCAGGATCGGTGAGCCATTGGTGCAATACAGCGAGCCACCTGGGGAAGAATTTCGTTTCCAGCAAACCCACCACGCGCCGCTGAGGAAGCAAGGCCTCCCAGGCTAGTACGTCACGCAGAGGTGCTGTGCCTTCGCCGAATTGGATGAAACTTGAATCACAGTTCCTGTCGATTTGTAACTCAGCAACCAGCATGTGTTCCAGTTTGGGAATGACGCTCCTGGTGAGAAGCGCGTCCCAGTCCTTCACCGCGAACACTCGGCGCCACGGTTTTAAAAGATCCAAAGCGCTCGTATCAGAGGTGTGCCACTCCTGTAGCGCGGAGCTAAGCTTGTGCCGTATCGGGGCGTGTAGCTCATGTAACGTGTCGCCCAGCCGTGGGAGCCAAGGGTGGAGCCAGACGTGCAACGGGGGTGCCTTTGATTTTATTTTTTGATCGCCGGCCAAGTTCGGAACCCACTCGTCAATTGCCGCGCGCAGTTTCGGAAGCACCACGGATTGGTGAATCTCATGCATCATTTGTTTTGGAACCACCGTGTCCCACGTTTCCAACACACTCAACGCCGAATCAGGGTCCCACGGGTTCCAGCGTTGCACGAACGCTTGCCGAATGGGTTGCGCCACTGTTTCGTGAAGCAGACGCGCCATGTGGTTATTATCGCTCCCGGAAAAGATATCGACGTACGATGAATCGCTCCCGACGGCGAGCACTTTGCACCACGCCTTGACTTGCATCGCCACGTCTTGCTTCGTGTCGTTCAGCGGGTCCCACTCGGGTCCAATTAGGTCACGTAAACCAGGCACCGCGTGCGAAAGCGCTAGCTGCGAAAACCCGTGCTCCAAATAAGCGGCGCGGTGGTCGTTGAGCAACTTGGAATGCGCATCGGCCAAGTCTTTGAACGAACTCATGCCGTTTTTGAACGCAACGTCAACCGCTTCCACCAGTTCCAATAAAGCTTGCGAGGAAGTACTCACGGCACTTGAGTATTCAAAATCTTTCGCCAACCGGACCTTCTCACGAGTCAACAACTCAACTGTGTCGCGCTCGTGCCGGATCTTGCCGTCCACGGTTTGAATCTCGGCTGACGTTAAATCAACCACCAACCGCAAGTTGTGCTGGAGCTCGGGGAAGGGTAAATCTGATGAGGTATCGGCATCAGAAGCACTACCACCGCCACCTCTTAATTTGGTCAAATCAGTCACCACCCGCGCGGTACCGCCGCGCATGTCGACGATTGTCATCTTCGGCGCGGCGTGATTTTCGCCCCCTTCGCGTTCGTCCTCCGCCAACACTTCCTCCGCAGTTTGATATTGTCGGCGTTGGCGTTTGAGCTCGTCCCGCTTCTTCCACATCGCAGCGTTGTTTGCGTCTTTTTTGCGCTTTAGGGCAGCTTCTTCGGAGGCTAAGCGGTCTTGTAACGTCGAGTTTTGTGTACGGTTACCATCTGGTTTTCCATCCGCGTTCATTCCCTCCTCATCCCCCTTTTTGTTATTCAGCTGCCCCGCTTCCTTGAAGTCGTTGTACCCCATGCCCATCTTGACCGGTCTCATTTTCGTGACCATCGGCGCGGACATACCGGCACCGTCCTTCCCCAGCCCCCCACCCTTCTTGTACCCCATCTTCTCAAGAAGCTTCATGCCGATGCCTTTGGTGTGCTTTTCGAACGAACCGATTGTTTCTTCGGGTTTTTTGGATTTAGATTGATTAGATCCGAGTCCGCCGCGTCGTCCACTAGTTCTCTTGTTCTCTTGTTCTCGTTCCGCAACCCTTACACGTTCTGCTTCCTTCGCAGCTAGTTTCGCTTTCTCAGCATCTTCCTTTCGCTTCGCCGCATTCATCATCACCCTTTGGCCGAACGTCGACGGCAAAAGATCTTCGTCGTCAGATTCTGATTGTGGTGCCGGCGCGTCTGAAGCCTTCGCAAAGCCTCCCCCGGCGAACCCCAAGCCGCCGCCGGATCCGAGACCCGCAGTGGCGAAACTTGTGCTACCCAAGCCAGCAGTACTGCCTAACCCAGCGGTCGCGCCGAGACCGAGCCCGCCGCGCACATTCACATCATCATCTAACGCCGCCTCATCATCCCCCGTGGCCGTGCCGGCTGAAGTGAAGTTAACCGGCTTGAAGTAGTCACTTTCTGCGCCACCTCTTCCCCCTCTTCCCCCTCTTCCTCCGCGGCCGCCGTTTCTCCCTCTCCCTCCGCCTCCTCTTGCCTCACCGTCCTCAGAGTCCGAGTCCGCGAACACGCCGTAGATCTGCTCTTCCCGTGTATTCCCTCCCCGCCGACGCTTCATGCCTCGCCGCGAGAAGCTACCGGGCGCGCCCAAGTCCCCGTCATCGCCGCTGTCGGAATCGCCCCCGATCCTCTGCGGCTTGAACTCGTCGTCCTCGTCCGACGACATATGGGCCGACGCCCGCCGAAATGTGACACGAGCAAGGGGGACTTGGAAAGAGAAACTAGCTGAGAGCATTAACAAGGTGACGAGTTATTGGACCAAGAAAAGGGACAAAATGACTTTTACACATAATTCTGATTTGATTACAAGGAGCAAGAGAGGTATAGTACTACTGGTATATCTTCTCCATGCACACATATCAATAACACCTACTGACCCCCAACCCTGACCTTATCACCTCGGGTCTCTCATCACCTCGGGTCGTTCCCCCAGAGTTTGATTCCGTGTTTCTGGTACCGGCGGCAGGCGGCGAAGTACATTGCGTAAATCCCCGAAATCGCCACAAACCCGACCGCGGCGAGCGACGTCGGTGACACCAAAACGCTTAACGGGTTTACCGTCTCTGCCGGGAGGATGCCGCACCCTTGAAGCATCTCGCGTTCCCTCACAGTGTACTTGCCGGGCGGTAACTTGAGTTTTTCGCCGTTGTTGAACGTCCCAAGATTGACCCCGGGGTTGAGTTTCTTAACATCTTCAAACGCGATGTTTCGGGGTTCGATGATGTCCATGATGGATTCGCCTTTCCTGGTGGGGTACACCCGTGGCTGGTTGATTTTCTCGATGCCGTCGATGATCTCGGTGTCCCTTGATGATAGCTTTCCGGCTGGGAGGAGAATCGTGTCACCTACTTTAATAGCGTCCCCATCCTTTTTCTTGTTGTTCTTCATGATCTCATCCACGGACATCGATCGCTTTTGCGCGATCGACTCAAGCGTGTCGCCCTTGCGCAGCGTGTACGGGCGCATGCTCGCCTGGCCCGCGGCGAGGGTGAGCAACGACCCGCGCTTGGACGTAGTGCATCGCACCGAGCGCGTGGAAACTTTGCGAGTACTCACCGCAGTGCGCGGGGTGAGGGAGACACCACTGGTGAGGGTGAACGCCATGTTGTTGGTTCTGTAGTGTTTTGTGTGTACGTCTGACGCGGACGTTTAGGGTTACGTGAGCTCTTCACAGGAACACAGGAGACACACGCGTCGCAGTAGTATGTGTAGACGTGGACGTACGCGAACGTGCGTCGACCGGGCGCGTGCGCCGGGAAGACTGGCGAAGGAGTGACGCGGATTGATTGCTCTTTCGCCCGCGGCCCCTTTTCAGGGGTGAATAGGGGTGGAAGAGTGACGAGAAGTAAAAAGCGAAAAGCGAGGCACCGCCGCCCTTTTGTCATTTTCTTCGGCGGCGGGCGCGGTTGGCCGCGACGATGTCCGCCGGGGAGTACTCTGGTTTGAAGGTCAGCGCCCCCAACGGTGTGAAGGTGTACCAGGTCACTTCTGGCAAAGACGCTCCCAAGTGGCTGAGTGAGAAGGGCCGGCGAAAGCTACGTAAGGATGCGGAGTACGGACGGCGGGTGGAGCTTGTTCAGGATTTGGAATTTTCGTGCGCGTCGAGTCGCGCCAAGCTGTCCCCCGACGGGAACTACCTGTGCGTCACTGGGATCCACCCGCCCCAGGTCAAGGTGTATGACTTGAGCCAACTATCGATGAAGTTCGAGCGGCACTTAGACTCGGAGGTGGTGGATTTCTGCGTGCTCGGGGATGACTACTCGAAACTCGCATTCATGTGCGCGGATCGGTCGGTCAACTTCCACGCCAAGTTCGGCAAGTACTACACTACTAGGACGCCTAGACAAGGACGGGACATGACGTACGTGAAGCACACTGGAGACCTACTAGTAGTCGGGAGCAGCAGCGAAATCTACCGCCTGAACCTGGAACAGGGGCGGTTTTTGAACCCCATGAAGGCGAGCACGAGTGAGGGAATAAACAAAGTTACTGTATCCACCGAACACGGGTTGATCGCGGTTGCCACGGAAGACGGCACCGTGGAGTGCTTCGATTCCAGGACCCGGGACAACGTAGGAGTGTTACACGTCACGAAACCAGGCCCGGACGGGTTAGGGCAAGGGTGTACCTCCCTTACCTTTGACCCGACAGGCATGCATCTATCCACGGGCGACCACGACGGCGTGGTTAAAATCTTCGACCTCCGATCCGACAAGCCGCTGATTGAAAAAGACCACATGTATGGGTCGCCCATTATCGACGTCAAGTACCACACTAGCGTGGATGGCACGAAGCGACTCATGAGCACAGACAAACACGTGGTTAAGTTCTGGGACCCGGCTACCGGCACTAACTACACGGCGATAGAACCCGGCCAGGAAATCAACGACGCGTTGGTTTGGGACCAAACCGGATTAGTGTTGTTGGCGCTGGAGAATAAAACCCCGGGGTGTTACTTCGCGCCTTCTCTGGGCGCGGCGCCGAAGTGGTGCTCGTTCCTTGAGAACCTCACCGAAGAGATGGAAGAGACTGTTACGAATTCCGTGTACGACGACTACCGGTTCGTGACCCGGGAAGAATTGGAGAAGTTAGGCATGACCAATTTGATCGGCACGAAAATGTTGAGGGCGTACATGCACGGTTTCTTCGTTGATAACCGGCTATACGGCAAGGCAAAGGCGATAAGCGAACCCTTCTCCTATGACGAGTACAAGTCCAGGAAAGTGGATGAACAGCTGGAAAAGGAACGCGCGAGCAGAATCACGGTCAAGAAGAAACTCCCCAAGGTCAACGCGTCATTGGCGGCGAGGTTAGAAAAGGGAATGGAGGATGGAGAGGATGGCAAGAAGAAGGGGGGACGAAAGGATGGCAGTGCGGGTGCTTCTACGCGAAAGGACGAAGAATCGGACGGCGAAGACGCGGCTGATACAGACTTAAAAACAGGCGGTCTATTAAAAGACGACCGCTTCGCAAAGATGTTCAAGGATAGCGCGTTCGAAGTCGACGAAGAATCAGAGACGTACAGAGCGCTGCACCCGAACGCGCCGAAACTCACGAAACGCGAACGGGAAGAGATGCTGGAGGAGCACTTTGACTTGGAGAGTGAAGAGGAGGAGGAGGTTGTTGATGATGATGATGAGTCTGAAGACGAAGAAACGAAAAAGCTCAATAAGCGCCGCGCCGCCGCTGTCGCGAAGGTGAAGATGTACGCAGCGAAGGACGAGCGGCACGCGTCTGCGTTCCGGGAGGGACGCAGAGAGACGGTGTCGAATTTAACGCTTGCGCAGAGGGCGGCGATGGAAAGTAGTATCTCGGGTAAAAAGGTCCGGGTAAGCGGGAACAAAGAGTTGCGCTTCGAAGCCGGCGAAAAGTTTGGGAAGAGTGACAAGGTTAAATCGAGAGGGTGGGACAAGGGCGGGGACGGACCCGACGGAGCCGCTGAGCAAGTGTGGAGCGAAAGCGGGCGGGGGGATATTAAAAAAAAACCCAAACGACGGGGGATGGGGGAGGTGTTACCGAAAGCAGGGAGAGGCGGCGGAAGAGGGGGGAGGGGCGGACGCGGGGGTCGAGGGCGATAGACGTTCACGAGTCATTCCTTTTAGTCTATTTGGAATTTGGAATTATCAAATTCGCGCTAGATTTACATTCTCAAGATTACTCACCACTCCTTCAGAATTTGTCAGGGGCGGGGGCGGGTTCCGCCGTGCGGTTCAGCCTGATGCGTGTAACAAACATTCCAACTCCTGGATCCGGAATCGGATGTGCTCCATCTCAGCGATCTCCGAAGCGGTGAGCCGAGCGAATCGGTCGGCGAGGGAATTTTGAGTAACGGGTTTTTCCGGTGGAGAAGCGCTGTTCTCGAGAGGAACGACACTTTCCGTTTCTATATCCGTTTCTGTTTCTTGCGCTGCCTGGTTTGCCTCCATGGTTTCGGCACCTCCCACTGAGTCGCCGATTGCAGTGCCGTGCTTCGCCTCGTCCTCCGTGACGATCGTTTCGGGTTCCGCAAGACTCGGCGCAACCGTCTCGCAGACATCACCCCGCGTAACTTTACCAAAACTGGCCTCCGCGGCGAAGGCGTAGGAGAACCCCACCGCCCCAGAGCCCCCCATGGACTCCATGGACCCGGGGATACCGGAATTGGCTGGAGGTACGTAAGGGACATACGGGCTTGTTTGTGCCGTGACTGAACACTCACTGCTTGTTTGGTTTGTATCAACACTCGCGACGCGCGGCGCCCAGAGTTTAACGTCCGACACGATCGACGGCGGCGGAGGCGGCGTGGGTATGAAAACCGCACGAACAGGTACTGAACGTTTCGAAGGTACCGGAGGGGAAGGAGGGTCGGATGGAACGCCTTTGTCGTTCGTCGTGTCGGTCTCCTTTGCGGTGTTGGGTTTCGCAGCGACGCTCTCCCCCGCGCCCCACAACCCTCCAAACCAACTCGTCTCCGACTCAACAGGCTGCGCGGATGTTTCTTCCGATTTCGACTTTTTTTTCCCGCAATTACTCCCCAACGCCGGTTGTGCACCCCAGCTCCACCACGACGAGGTTTCGCTTTGTCCGGCGGTGTCATCAGACTGTTTACCCATAGACTCATCCTCGTCCTCCGTCGACTCGCAATCCGCGTCTAAATCCTCCTCCGTGACGAAATTTTCAATCTCGCCGACTACGCGCACTGCTCTTGGTCCTACTGCCATCGTTTCACCAGGTTCAGGCGCGTCCACCCCAGTGGGCAGCACCGTCTGCGCCACCAAGTCCTGCGTTCCGGTTGTGTGATTCGGCACGTACAGGAACACGGCGCGTCGACCTTTCGGTTTCACCAAAATGCCAGATTGCTCAGAGCAATCTCCCCCTGTTGAATTTGAGTAACTTTCGCCGCCCATATGGAAGGAAACCACGGTCCACGCCCTGACGGACTTTTTGTGCTTCTTTTTGCGGCGCTCAGGAGGAAGAATTGAGGGTGTTCCCACTGGCGTAGCACTCACAGGCCCCACGGGAGGGTCACTCTTCTTTTCGTTTTCCGAAGACACCATCGCGTCATTCACGTGCGCCACCAGCGCATCGCTGGTCCTTTGTACCGCGTTGGTCGCGTCCGCAACCCCGGCCCGCACTTTTTTATCCAGCGCATCTACGTTGCAGTAGGTCTGGTACGCCCGCGAGGCGTCACCCAAACCGCCCGACTCGCCGAACATCGCCGCACGCCCCGAGGCGCGTGCGAGCAATGTACACGCGTAGCACTTTCCAAGAGAAGCAAACCCGAAAATTGCAAAAACCTTGATCGACCTTATCGATGGACCTCGCCTTTCAAGCGCATTGTAGTTTGACTTTGTGGCTCGTTGAACCTAATTTTTCGCCTCGCCACCGGTGAAGCGAACGCGCAATTCGCCGCACAGACAGCAAATCAAGAGTGCCACATAAGCGCACTCACAGAATCCTTGCGCGGGAAAACCAAATGCATCGGCCAATTGAAAATATCTCTCAAAAAGCTGCCAAACGAGGAGTTATTAAACCTCCGTTTATGTGGAGACGCTCCGTTGCCAAAATTCCATTCTGACGCGACTTGAGACTTCTTTTTTCCCTCGCGGAGGGACACGGCCACTGCACGGTACGCACCGCACGACTTGGTTCTGGACGAGGTGTGATACGTGACGTTGTATTACCTTTGCGGTTTCGGAGGTGGTAAAAGGGCGAGTTTGTAGCCTGTGTACAAAACGCACCCGGCGCAGTGCAACTGACGTTGTTTACACGGGAAACGCCAACATCCTAGTGGCGTGCACCTTTGCCCTTTGGTATAGGTCGTCGGAAGAGTACGGGGAGTGCATCCGGACGATGGCTGCTGCGATGGTGACTGATACCGCGACGGTGGAACCTGCTGTACAACAAGCTAAAGTCGCGTTCACGATGGACGATTCCATTCACGAATTGAGTCAAGGTACGCGCGACGCCAACCCTCCGTCGCCCCGGTTTTGTTGGTTTTTCCCTCTCCCGCGGCGTAGATGAAACCCCGAAGGGTTGTGGGACGACTGTGTGGCGTGTGCGGTCGTGTCAATTTCATGCAGTGGCACGAGATTCGATTTCGAAACGCACACTCGTTGACGTATCCATCGTGGACGTCACGAATCCATGGCTATCGCGATACGCGCGTGGTGGCCGAACGCCCGGCGTCTCCGTTCGACAAATTTCCACGAGCGATTAGATTAATCTTTGCCAAATCTGACAACCACCGGTCGCTCACCTTCCATCCCCCTCCCTCCTCACAGAACGCCCTACCGGCGACCAATCGAAACGCGAAGGCTCCGTCCCAACTGTTCACATGGTACGTCCCCATTTAAATCACAACTCAAACGCGTCAAGGCCCTACACGCGGCCTCAAAGGACACACCCCCGCTTCATTTTGTCGGACCGACAACCAAGACCCTTGGCCCTCGAGGGATTCGCTTGCCAGGGTGGCAAAACTGTGCTCGAAACGACGATTCCGCGCCAATTTCTGAGCAACAATTGTCACGAAAAGACCGACTTGCTTTTTTTGGGTCTAGCTTTCTTTACGTTTCCTAACCCCTCCCCTTCGATTCCCACCTAAACAAAAACTCAGACGGCGCATCCTCAAGGCCGCCCCACTCCCGAGAACAGCGCGGGTTTGCAGCGCGTGAATGTGAATGGCGGTGTCCCTTCATTTACGTGCGGCCACTCGAGCGACGAGAACGACGCGACCGCGAATCACGCGTCTTCTCCGCGACAAAAAAGTACCGACGCGCCCGGCGCCGAAGACGAAAATGGACGGGACTCGCCCGCGCCGCCGTGGATGGGTCACGGCGCGCGCGGAAAGCGCTCCGCGCGTCTGCGATCCAAGAACAATTCGTTCACGAAACGGTTCGCGGCGGAACTGAAGCAGGTTGGGGATGAACCACGGGAGGGTACAGAGAAGACAACAGAAGCGACAGAACAAACTCGCCAACTCGCCGCGCCCGTCCCGCGCCGCCCGCCCGCCGCGTTCGTGGCTGGAACTGAAATTGGTGTCCCATCGGATCGATCTGATGCCGCAACTCCTCCCGCTCACTTGAGGGTCACGAACACAACCGCGGCAGAGCTCTTGGTGGGTTCACCGGGCGCCGGTATGGCGGCGGCGGATACGCTGCTAATGCTGCTCATGACCGCGGGGGCGGATGCCGACGACGCGAATCAAACCGCAAAACCGGCGGTACGTGCGACTGGTACTACGACTGGTGTAACTTGCAAACGACCCACAACCACCTCGGTTTCGGGTTTAAAACCCCGGAAAAAGGCTTCAATGAAACGCGAAAAAGAGCTAGTTGATGCGAGCAACGCGAAACGATTGAAAACCGCGAGTTTAGTAACGCGACCGAAAACAAAAGCGGACTACGATTCCATTCCGATTACATATGCGCAGCCTGCGTTGTACCACGGGCCTGACGTTGTGCCTGACACCGCGATGTACAACGCCGCGAGTGCCGCGGCGGCCAAGCGAAGACTCCTCCCGTCGCGAGGCGGCGGCTGGCAGAAAGTGCACCGCCCGTGGACGCACCCGGAAGTTGTGGCGCTCGTGCGGGGCGTGGCGCACTACGGCCGGGGGCAGTGGGCGGACATCAAGAGTCTGAGTTTACACGGCGTGAGTGCTGCGCTTGAGTCGCGAAGCGCGGTTGACTTGAAGGACAAGTGGCGGAACCTTCTCCGGATCGCCATGCTTCCCGTGCTGTACAAGCGACGGGAAGCCACGGAGGTTCCGCCTGAGCTGCTGCAAAGAGTCCGGGAACTGGCGGCGGCGAAAAACGGAAACGGAGGTGGAGGTGCTATTGAAGGCGCTTTGAATGTTTCAGGTGATAAAGGAGACTCTCCCTCATCTCACACTCAACAAGCGTCTGCCCTGAAAGGTGCGCGCCGTTCGAAGCACCACAGCCCCTGGACTTTGACTGAATCTGAGGCACTGGTGGACGGCGTCGCAAAGTGCGCTGGGTGCCGGTGGACTGTGATCAAGAAACTGGGTTTAACGGACTTGGAGCGCCGGACCGCGATGGACCTGAAGGACAAGTGGAGGAACCTCCTGCAGCTCGCATCGCTGCCGTCTCAATCCAGACGGAAAGCGGAGACGCCCCCGGAGCTGTTACAGCGGGTGCTGCGGCTAGAGGCCAAGTTTGGTGTCGCGCGGAGGAAGGGGCGGAAAGTGAACGACGACGCGTAATGCATTGACGCGTCGAAACTCAAGAATTTGAGTCGATTGTGTACTAAACGTGTAATAAAACGATGTATCAGTAGTACGATAGATTAGACTAAATACTCACTAGAATCACTCACTATTGCCTTTGCCTCAGTTTCAGCGGCATCCCATTCTTGGTGTGAATCGTCGCGCCAGTGATCATCTCCACTTTGTTCGCGTCGGCGTCGAGTTCCCAGTCGAAGCGTTTCAGCAAAACGCTCAGCGCGCTGGTGGCTTCCATCATGGCGAACATATCCCCGGCGCACCGCCGCTGGCCGCCTCCGAACGGGACGTAACTGAAGTCAGTGCTCTGCTCGTTGGGATACAACCCGGTGAACAATTCGGGGTCGAAGCCGTTCCAGCCTTTGATGTTTGAGTTTTGAAAGCGTCGCGTGAATCTTGAAGGATCGAACGCGTCTGGATTCTCCCAGTACTCCTCGCTCCGGTGAAGGTTCCACACCGCGATGAAACAGTCCGTCCCGGCTTTCAACGTGATTTCCTTGCCCATCCCGCCCTCGGGAAGCGTCACGTCTTCAAGCGCGCGTCTGATTAAGATTGGGGGGGCGGGGTACAGGCGCATGCTCTCCGCCAACACCAGCCTGACCTTTTCCAACTTGCGAATTTCTTCCACGGTGGGGGCGCCGCCCGGGTCACTGACTACTTCGTCTACCTCCTTTGCAGCTAATTTCATCTCCTCGGGATTAGTCGCGAGCAGATACATGGTCCAGGTCAACACCGCAGCGGTGGTTTCGTGGCCCGCGATGAGCATGGTCATCAGGTCGTCTCGGAGTTGCTCACCCGTGACATCGTCGCCGCGCACGTCGACCAAAAATCTTAAAAGCGACGCGTCGTTCACCAAATCGTAGTTCCGCGATTCAAAATCCTCCAAGTCTGTGGGGTTTTTGTCCGACAGCGCGGTGGTGATGAGCTCAGTGAGCTCGTTATTGATGTCCGTTATGTCTTGCTTGAACTGCTTTTGCCGAGGAACCAAATCCGCGGCGCCGGGGATGTTCCAGTACTGTAACGGGAACGTCGATCGATGCTCCGATTCTCTGAGAACTCGGTAAACTGCCTTAATTAAAGGTGTCTCCTCTTGCAACGCTCCAAACTCGTAGTTGAAAACTGCCTTGCCGATTATATCGAGCGCCATGGCGTACAGCTGGTCCTCAGCGTTGACTGTTTTGGCGGATTGAATGGAAGAATCAGAATCGACAGCATATTGTTGTTCTAGTTTATCTGCCAATCTAGTAGCTGACGCTCCAAACAATTTCGTCATGTTCTTGAGCCAGGCGCCGTGGAACCCCGCGCCGACGGTGGGCCTGCGTTTCGCCCAAAGCTCTTTCGGCGCCGGTATAAGCCCGTCGCCCATGATGGGTTTCATTATATCCGTTAAGATGCCTTTGGAGAACGAATCCGCTTTGTCCTTGAACATGGTGCGCACCGCGGTCGGGTCGCTGACGACGACGAACCATTTCGGACCGGCGCCTAAATTATACACACCGCCGTACTCCTTGTAGTAGTCGAACAGAGGGACGAAGAGCGGCGCGGCTCGCACTTCTTCCTTCAACAAGTCCCCTAACACCTTTTCGGTTATCCGCGCGCCGTTGCCCCACGGGAAAACCTTGCTAACTGCACGGAAAGCATCTTCCCCAGCCTCGGGGATCTCCACGCCGGGAAACAACGCGCCTCGGTACGGAGCCTTTGCGGATTTGGGCTCCTCGACCGCGCGTGCGCGGATGTGTACGCCGCGCGGTTTGCGGTTAGACCTGTGGGAAGGCCCAGAGGGGGCGAACCTCGCGACGGGGACCCCGACATGGGCCATCGAAGCCATCATCGCGGCGGGGTGCAAGGTGGAGTGCGACGCTCGACAGTTGCCCACTTGGCAATAGGGATAAAACTGAGATTCGTAGATTTCCGAGTCGTTAAAAAAAAAGTGCCTCTCTGGTCAGGCAACTTTTCAGCTCGCGAATGCCCACTGGTGAAGGAGTGACTGTTTGAGGAGACAGTAATAGCAAATAGGAGACTAGCAGTAGTCATAGTAACTCAAGAGTCGTATGTATTTCACAAGAAGACG
>TARA_B110000977_G_scaffold201831_1_pt1 | contig 12792 bp, 13 predicted proteins | sample TARA_B110000977 | Tara Oceans TARA_B110000977 (sample SAMEA4397798) | marine metagenome | biome: Polar Biome; feature: [SRF] surface water layer (ENVO:00010504); material: water (ENVO:00002006), including particulate matter (ENVO:01000060) such as... | depth 5 m | reverse complement strand
GTTAGGTGGCTGTCATCCGAAGATTAGTCGTCAGTGTTCAGAAACTTATCTAGCTTGGAAACTGTATCTTTAGGTGCTGGTGCTGCGTCTCTTCCAATGTTGTGCATTGCACGTTCAACTACAGTCAGCTTCACACTTTGTTTACTTGTAAGTCTGCTGTCGTCACTCAGCTTTTCGTTGCTGCGTGATGTAACTAAGCGAGGCAGCGAGACTATATCTGCGCTCAAGTCGCCTCCTACTTCAAAGCTGATGCCTCTATCAAACCAAACGCGAAGACTACTGTCATAGTGCAGAATTTCTTGCAGTATCTCTAGCGCATCCTCACAAAGGCTTTTACTCTTGTTGTAAAACTTCTTAGCAGTAGAGTGCTTGCCTTTACTGCTGTAACCTTCTGCACGATTGTAGTTAAAGGTGGCTTGTTTCAGCTTATCTTCGTATCGCTTTAAGTCGCTTGGTTTGTCTTTTAGTTCACTACGTAGTTCAAGTTGTTCTTGCCACTCTGCTTCTATCTGTGCGTACTCGTCTCTACTAAGCCACATTTGTAATTGACGATTTTGCACGTTTTCTTCACGCTTTAATTTGTTAGCTATTGCTTCTAACTTGTTAAGATGCCTAGCTTCTTCAGAAGTTAGATTACGACGTGGATTATAATTTTCAATCCGTTCTTGTAGCAACTTACGGAAGTTACTAGATAGCTTTTGCCGATTGTCGTACCACTCACTCATCAATTATTGCGGGAAGTCGTTTGTATCCAATCGTGGTAATTTGAAAGGATTATCAGAAGTCAAATTAGCCTTACGAACCTCCGTTGTGATCCCTAATGCTGCATCAAAACTTTTCAGTAGTTTTATCGTGTCATCTTTATATGCACCATACGGATAACACATAACCCAATCTTTTGTGGATGCTCCAACACTATCCAAAAATTCTAAAGACTGTTTAATATCTTTCTTTTGTTCTTCTGGTGTTATTTTATCTAACCAATAATGCATGGAACCATGACTGCCTACGTACATTCCGTTACGGACTAGCTCTCGAACCTCTTCAACACTCATGTATAGCTCGCTTGAAAACTCTGCGGCGCTCAATCCAACGAATTCTTGAAACATCTTATTAGCTATTGAAGAACGTAGTTGCTCTGGCAAAACATGTTGCAGCATTCTTTTCACGTAAATAGTTTTAGCATTATCGAATCTACTTGGGATTGCGTATTTTTCGATGTATTTCTTTATTTCATTCTCTGAAACACCACGATTGAAGCAGTGAGTATTCAAGCTGGCAACCAATTGATCCAGATTATCTGCGCAACTAAGTATGTGATGAATGAGGTTCACATCCAGAACATGATCTTCCTCAATAGCAACCCTAGGAGGAAAAAAGGCTCCGTGCAAATTACGCTTTAAAAGCTCAGGCATTACATAATTAAAGTGATCTTTATATCCATCATCGAAAGTAAGCCAACATGCATTATTGGGTAATGTCGATGAATGCCTAGCAGCGTTAATTACTTGTTCAGTTGAAACAATATTGAAATTTTCGGTTAGATAGTCAAGCTGCCGCTTAAAGCCATCTAACTCTAAACCCTTAATGCCAGGAAATTTACTTCCTTTAATTAGTCTTACGTAGTGATACATTACGATGGTTAAATTGGTCATCTCAATTACCTAGCTATAGAAGGACGGTCTTGATCACAATCGCCCCGGAAAAAAATAGGCTCATGAGGATGTGATGTAACATAAGATATTGAGATATTTTTCATCACTAAGGGTTCTAAGTGATTTGGAATAACAAAATTATTCGAAATACTTGAAAGGCCGCTTTTTCTTACCTCTGTATCTGTAATACCTGAAACATAGAGATCAACGAACGCAATAGATTGTGATTGAGCTAGCTTTAACAGCTCAGCACAAAGAGTAGGGAAATTTTTATCTGCACCGTAAAAATCAACAATCCTCCAAACGCGATGACTATTAGCATTTGCCTCTCGAATAACTATAATATCTCTAAAACGGGGCATCCAAAAAAATTTATAATTGTAAATAGGATGAGCAGCAAAGCGCTTTAAAAAAAAACTCTTTGACTTGATATGAGTATGCAGAGCAGCTACATCGGCATTATTTACAATAGAAACTATATCGTCTTGAGAAATTTCAACTGCTAAGCTTTTCTCTTTTATTGGTTTCATATTAAAACTGCAATCTACAGTTTCATTCTTTAATAAGAAATCCTCCCTTGCAGATCTATCATTTGACAACCAATAGTAGTGTCTTAGGTATCCCGTTTTAAAACCTAAAAACCTATAATAAACAAGCACTCTGTTGTTTGCACCAACCGTATGCACTCCACGACGAGTCAAACCTTGAATATATTTTATAAGCTCAATTCCTAATGCAGGTGAACCCTCTACTTTTAAAACACGGAACATTACAAGAAATATTTCACTATCAGCAAGCTCATCTTGATTATAAATAAAGCCTACTAAACCAACAATTTTTCCACTAATTTCACTTACAACAAAATTTGGAACATCATCGGCACACATTTCATATCTAAAGAAAGCATTATCAACTACAAAAATATGTTCACTTGACCAATTTTCTTTTATGAATGCTTGAATAGCTGCTAGGTCTTTTGGTGTGGCTAGGCGAGTAGTGCTAGTCATTTTCAGCCTCAAGAATCTCCGTCAATCCAAACGGCGTCATAAAAAATTGGATTAACCTACCTTCAAATAGTTCGGCAGGGATTAATTTGGTAACAGGCAAAAACCCCTTATTTTTAAGCTCATTTGAAAACACTTCGATTTCGGGCACTTCAAAGCAGGAATGGTAAAGCCTAATATCTTTCTTGATAAAATTTTTAACAACCTCGCCGCTAACAAGTTCTATATATGCTTGATTACCAATTGAAATAAGCTGCAGAGAAGCCTTAATCCCCTTATCGTAAATCACTTCTGTACATTCGTATTGAGCAGGCAGAAATAATTGTAAATCGTTAAAAGTGCGTTCAATATCTTTACAAGCAATACCAACGTGATGAAATTTAGCATTAAAAAAACTTGAGTTTAAAATGATCTGTGCAGTTTTAGCCCTCATTTTGATACCATTTCAAGAATAGACTTTACCGAAGTTAATTTATCAAAATCATCTATAGTGAGTTGAATGTTTAATTCTTCGGTTAATGCTGCAGCAATTGAAACTGTCACTAAGGAGTCCCATCCAGATACTGTATCCGCAGTATCTTCTATTGTTAGTGTGATTTTTTCTTGATCACTTGCACTAGCAATCACTTCTTCAAGAAAACTTAGTAGTGATGTTTGGTTCATTTTTGCCTCCTGATTTAATATTAAGTTCATTAACATCCAAATGATATTCTTTGCCACCTGAAGTAGAGTTGACTTCTTTAAATCCAAATTCTTTAAAAACTTCCCTACAGTAAGCATTTTTAGTACTATATTTTATTGATGCGTGAATACTATTAATTTGAAGATCTCTTAGTTTTTCTAACAATGAGGAAAGAATACATTGCTCTAAATCACGTTTGAAAACTCTACAACTCATCACCCAGTTCGCAATAACACATTTGTCATCTATGAGTTCGCCAAACATGGTGGATATAACACCAAGAGGTCCAAACTTATCATTTAAATCAACAGACAAAATAAACTTATCTACTGCTTCAATATAATTGACAACTTCTGAGGCAGAGAGTGTTAATTGATTAGTATTAAATTGATTAGTTTTGTTGTTTAATGAGATTAATCTTTCAACGTTATTTGATGTGTTCCAAAACATGGTCGCTTCCATTTCCAATGACTTAAGAAAGTCGTTATAATTACCAAAGGAAAGTGAACTCTCTTTTCTATAAGTATTTTTTTTATATGATTGGATTCTATTTAGATCATCTTTATTTACTGTTTGCGTCTCAAAGAAACCCAAAGCATCAATCGATTGCATCATTTCCACTGCTATCGATTCATAACTTACACATGAGCAACCTTTTACGTTACCAGAAACTTCAAGAATTTCAGCAGGGTTATCATCAATAAACACTGCACTTTCTTCTGAGATATTTAATTCATTTATTATTTCTATAATATTTTTAGATTTTTGAGACCAATTGATTTTTTTAGAAGAAAAATCTTCCATAAGTAAATGCGAAGACGATTTTTCAAACGCGCTCTGAACATTTTTTTCTTCATTCTTTGAACAAGCTGCGATTATAACACCAGATTCCATTAGGTCATAAATGTAGGATTGCACAAGGGAGAAAATCTCACCTTTTGGCGAGTCAACGCCAATCTCTACGCCTTCAGCTCCTGTTTCGCCTATAACTCCTCCCCATAAGGTGTTATCGAAATCAGTGATTAACAACTTCTTGGACCTTCCAAGATAGGAAGCTATGACAGAAGCTATAGAGGCACCAAAACTTTTCAAAGCTAAGCCAGAGAAAGGCTGCTTAAATGAAACCCATGAGCCAAAATCATACCAGTTAGCCAATCCTATGTTTGCCGATATATAATTAGCATCATGTATCAAAACATTTTTATTATCGTTACATAAACTTAAAATTTGACTATTTATCGCCTGGGTGATTTTAATAATTCCTGAGCGCGTTGAGTGAGAACCTCTTATTCTGTAAGGTGGTAATTCAAATAAATTTAGTATTATTGTTGAACTTCCAGAAACATCTATTAAGCGTTTTATGCTCTGTATGTAATCGTTCATTACTTGCTCAAAAGCATCTGCTGTATTCACCCTCTGCATTCCATTTGATTTCGCGAAAACTTTCAATGCAGAGTTATGTACATATATAAATTCGAAAGAATTCTTTTCTTCTTTCTCCAGATTTATAATTTGATGATTTAATTGATCAAAACCGCCAACTTGAAATATTGGTAACAGTTGATAATCAGCAAGGAAAAAAGAGATTATTTTATCAAGAGGTTCAAATGTTACCTCTGAAATTACTTTAACGTTAATCCTTTTAAAATTGACATTATTAGCATTTTTTTGCGCCCTAAGAATTTTTGAAAGTGGTAATCCCAATTTTCCTGATTGATAGCTAGTCACTTACACCATCCATTAATAAACAAGAGTTGAAATTATTATTTTTGCTTTTCAGACACTTCTCAAGCTCTTCAGCCTTAGCTTCAATCACTTGCTGTTGAATTGCTTCCATTTCAGCTTTCAATTCGTCATATGATTTCATCACACATCTCCAGTAGCAACTTGGTTTTTATTCTGTTTAATATCAAGCACTTATTGCCACCTTATAGCACGTGTGTAACAAGTGTGTAAGTCACCAATCGCTCTGAACGTCATAAAATATTTTTTGCGTTACTCTTTCGAATAAATCATTAGTTTCTAGCATTTTTGAGAATTTTTTTATACTCACACCTTCTCCAAAACTAATATCACGGTTATATTTTTTACCCCACTCACAATCAAAAAATTCTAAGATCCCAATTTGATCATCGGCAGAAACATGTGTAATCGAGCCACATGAAGAACGGTTTGTTTGCCTCGTTCCAACATTAAGTGAGGCAATCCCAACAAAGGGAGCTTCTCGGACACCTGCAGATGAATTGCCAACCAAACCAGAGGAATTTTGCAGCAGTACTGAAAAATATTCGAAGCGCATTGATGGCAAAACTCTGAAACGTCGGTTGGGTAAATTTTTAATTATTTGATTAACTTGAGTGGAGCCAGGATCATTATTTGGTTTTATCACAACAAAGTTCTTTTGCGTTTCAACCAGTGTTGCAAATAATTGCTTAGCCTGTGATAATATTGTTTCAGTTTCAGAAGTGACCGGATGAAAAATAACTATGCCGTAATCATCAAAGTGGATATTGTAATGATTTTTTACATGAACGAGAATGGTTGGGTCGCAAGCTAAATGTGAATCTAGTTCTGGTGAACCAATATTATGGATTGAGTTAGGATTTTCGCCCATTCTTATTAACCTAGACCTAGCATCATCAGAGCTTACGCAATGAACATTCGAAAATTTACTGATTGAGTGGCGAAATACTTCGTCAATTGTTCCTGAAACTTCACCACCTTCTACATGCAGAATTTTTATATAATTGGTAGCAGCTGCTATCGAGCAGGCTAATGCTTCTAGCCTATCACCATGTATCACTACTAAATCTGGCGACTTTTCAATTAAATAATCTGTAAAAGTCGTAACAGTCTTTGCAATCACTATGCTTTGAAGATCACCTGGTTTTTGATTAATATACTCATCTATAAAATCATAATTATCCTTATAAATTTCGAGCTTCGTTAAACCGTATTCTTCAAGAACATGCATTCCAGTTATCCAAAAACCAACATAGTGTCCTAATTTTTGTGCAGATTGCGCAAGTGGTTTTAATTTTCCATAGTCAGCGCGTGTTCCAGTGACAAAAAGTATTTTTTTCATTTAAAGTCACTCCACTTCAGCTGCTGATTGCGGGTCACTGCCACATTTAGCTTTTTTCCAACGACTTTATCAAATTCATACCCTGCTATTTCGCCTGATCCAGGACGGCGCGTCCAGATGTCGTTTTCTGAAATAACATATCCCGCTGGCAGATCTGCATCTGCAACAACTGACGCGCGCGCAAAGCGATACACCTCCTCTTCGGGGCCCGTACGTTGTTTTGGATTCTTCAACGCTGTATGGATTTCTCGTGATCGATCAATCAAAAATCGCAATTCAGCTGGGTCCATTGAATTGATAATGTCAGGTCCCTTGCGATACCGTGAATCCGTGTAGTGACGTTCTATAATTGATGCACCAAGCGCAATAGAGGCCAGCGCCATTTCTGGGCCAATCGAATGATCAGAAAATCCAACCACCGCGTTGGGGAATGCATTTTTCAAATCTGTAACGCCCTGAAGACTGACAATTTCAGGAGGCGACGGATAGAGGTTTGTGCACTCAAGCAATGCGTACTCGATTCCTGCAGCTTCTAGGATTTGTACACTTGCACGAATTGATTCAATTGTTTGCATTCCAGTGGACATAATCACTGGCTTTCCTTTGCGCGCTATATGTCTGATTAACGGTAGATTGTCCGCCTCACCCGATCCAATTTTATAAGCTGGAACATCAAGGCTTTCCAAAAAATCAGCGGCCTCGCGCGAAAATGGAGTTGAGATATAGATCAAACCTAATTCTTCTGTGTATTGTTTTAGCTTAACTTCTTCGTCACATGTGAGGGCACATTGCGCCATAACATCCCAAATTGACAGATCTGCATTTGGCGGAAATATTTGTTTGGCCTCATCTGTCATTTCGTCCTCGACGATATGCGTTTGATGTTTAACACACTCGCATCCAGACAAAGCCGCAAGGCGCACCATATTTTTGGCAACCTCTAAATCACCCCCATGATTGATTCCAATTTCGGCGATAACCAATGGTGAATGTGCAGTAGATATTTCGCGATTGCCTATTTTCATTATATAATTATCTCTCTCTACCAACTGCTAAAACCACCGTCTACATTTACTATTTGGCCCGTCATATAACGCGCATTTTCCGAACATAAGAACACCATAACATTGGCGATCTCTTGGGGTTCGGCCATGCGGCCATTCATGATCAACTCGCCAACACGTTTTTGGAATTCGTTGGAATGTCCGTTAAATACTGCTCCAGGTGCTATGGTGTTCACGGTGCAATTGCGTTTGGCCCAATACCCAGCCAGCCATAGTGTCAGACCATGAATACCTGCCTTAGTTGCAGAATAGGCCGAAAATGATTTAAATGACATGCCCTCATAAATCGGGTGGTGCGGTCCATTTAGCGCGTACATGGATGCAACGTTAATCAACTGTGCTGGATTTTTGCCTACAATGTCACGGTCCATTTGACGGGCAATCATAAACGCACCCGTTAGGTTGACCCGCATTGTTTTTTCCCAATCTTGGACTGAGGTATTGGCGAAATCTGGAAATGCTTTTCCAGCACCCATCAAAAGTTCACCTGTAATTGCAGCATTATTTAACACAACATTTGGACTTAGACTATCGGCTTGCATCTTTTGAAAAATAACTTCGATTTCTTCTTCACTGCCCACGTCCAAATCGTAATAAGCGAAATTTGCATAAGACCCAAAGCGTTCTTTTAGGATATCGGCACGATGACCTGGCAGGTCAGATGCCACTACAGTCGCATCATTTTCAAGAAGCGTGTTCACATAGGCGGTTCCTAATACACCACCAGACCCAGTAATGAAAATTACCTTATCACTTAGAGAACTACTCATTGGTATTTTTCCTTCATTAAGAATTCGACAATTTTATAATCGAATTCGGTGTCAATATCTAGGCAGCGTTCAGTTGGCATAACATATGGGATCACATGGCCTTCGTATAAAAATGTTGCAGATCTCAGGTAGCTGGGGGCCACAACATAGGTCGAAGCTGCATGTTCATAAACAGTGGGCGCGTGCTGACGAGCGACGACATTTTCAGGTAGTGGTTTTGAAACCTGCAATGATCCTGTATCACCAACCTCTACTAAATTGAAATACGGATTTTTGCGCGCGTCACAACAGGACATTACCATATCTGGTGCCTCGGATTCAAACATTGCGAGCGCGTTGTCGATATCTTCATCATCACGCAGGGGAGAAGTACAATCCAAATCCAAAAATGCGGTGATTGGACCTAAGTTTTGCTCAGCTGCGTATAATGAATGTTGCCAAACATTCCATTTTGATGCAGAATCGGTAGCCAATTTTTCTGGGCGCAACCCAATATCCAATACGCCACGTTTTAATCCATGTTCATAAACTTCAGGATCATCTGTTGAAACGACAACAGCATCTACATTCACATTGCGGAAAAGTTGATCAAGAGACCAGTCAATTAAAAGCTTGCCCGCGATTGGGCGAAAGTTTTTTCCAACGACACCTTTGCTCCCTTTGCGTGCGCCTATGTGGCCTAAAATCATGACAGGCCCGCCCTTAGTTGCCCTGTAAATTCACGCATTTCCCATGCACTTGCGATTACATGGCAGACATCTTTAACTCTGTCCAGACGCGGAACATATGGGTTTGTGGTTTCTCGCCCTTCGGCCAGCGCCATAAAGTCGGACATAAAGTTTAGGAACATTTCGTTGCGCTCTTGTCCCAGGTTTTCCTTATTACGGTCACTTTGGGTGATATGGGTCAACACAGCGTTGGCTATGTCGTATTCGATTTCTTGATCTAATCCAACTATATGACCGCGTCGGATCAATGATGGTGCTAGATAATCCATAGCTACACGTAGGTTGCGTCCATCGGTTGATGAGAAATCTATGGTGGTTGCGATGTCAACGCCGTCGAAGTCAGGATGCTGGATGCAAGTCACGGAGGAGAGAGGAACTGCCCCACACAATAAATATGCAAGATCCACTTCGTGGCACAAATCCAATAACACGCCCCCACCAAAAGGATTGGCCGCATAGCTGTCAGCAAAAGTCCAATTCTGACGCCATTTGGTAACATTATAGCCAATTTCAAAAGAGGCGCGAAAAATATTGCTGATTGGAGAGTTCAATAGTTGCTTAACCATAGGGTGATAGCGCATCATAAATCCCGCGACTGAACGTTCCAATGTAGACTTTGGCAATCTAAAAATTTGCAAAACATCGCTCGTGCGATATGCTACTGGTTTTTCAATGTAAAGAGCAGCACCAGCTTCAGCACATTGTGTGATCAGGGGCAGGCGTACATTGGTTGCAGTAGCAATAATTACACCTACCTGTCCGTTGCAGGCATGTATTCTGTTCAGCAAATCTTCCATATCTAGATGTCGCCATCCGTAATGGGTTACCTGTGCCCCTAAGTACGTTAAGTTGTTTGCATGGCGCTGCCCAATCGAACCAGCACCAATTACGAAGTATTGAAATGACATTTTTTAACTTCTACCCAATATAATTTTTGACGATTTGGTCTGCTGTTTCATCGACTTGCTGTTGTATCACGCTGGCTTAAAATCACATCAACTCCATACTCAGTTGTCATTTGAATTCATACTTGGTGTGTCATCATCAAGTGAGAATGTTGTAACCCCTACTATAAATTCAGCGATCTTATGTGCAATCACTGTTCTTAAGTGACTTTCAATAAATTCGTCTCTTGCTTGGCTGACCAATTTAATTTTTCCATCTTTTAAATCAGTTAACCTACGAGCTAATTGTGATGCATTTTCAGGCTCAAAATAGAACCCCAGACCCGAATGCTCCACGATCGAACGTGCCTCACCTTTTACCCCGATTAGTATTGGCAACTTTGCTACCGCATAATCAAAAATCTTCGAAGGAATTACTGTTTCAAATAACGGATCATTTTTCAATGTAATGATACCAATATCTAATTCTAACAAAACCTTATTTCTATTTTTGGCATTTATTGAAGTAATAAAGTGCACATTCGACAATTTCAAGGTTTGACAGAGTTGGCACAGAGCCTCCTGCCTACTGCCATTGCCTACTAGATAAAATTCAAATTCATCACTATCTCTGAGTATTTCTGCTGTATTAATTAATGTTTCTAATGCATGTGCTTCCCCTATCGTTCCAACATATCCTACACGTATTTTTCGATTTTTTATTTGGCTCGTGTTGGTTCGCTGTGTTTCAGAGAAAAATGTTACGTCATTTTCTGCTATACCATTAGGAGCTACCAAGATCTTCTGCTGTTCAATTCCGTAGCTAATCAAAATCTCTTTGGATTTTTCACTTACAACAATTATTCCATCGGTTTTTTTATACATTAATATAGCGATTCTAAACAGAATTTTATAAAGCTTCGACTCCTTGGACAATCGTCCAACAGAAACAATTGACTCAGGCCAGAAATCACGGATTTCCAATATCCATTTTGCCCCATGAATTTTAGAAATAAATAAACCAGAACATCCCGCAAAAAACTGCGGTGAAGTCGAAACAACAAAATCATGTTTTTTAATGAAAAAAGACGCAATTATTGCCATAAATAGAAAGCTAAGGAAGTCTAAAATTCGTAAATAAAATCCAGCATTTGCTGCAATGAAAGTCCAAATGCGGTACACAACGATATCATCAATTTTTTCTGTTTGGAAAAGTTTATTATTGAAACCTGGAAATACCTTGCCTTTAGGAGCATTTGGCACACTTGTCAAAACTGTGATTTTCCAATTCAAATTTTTCCATGCTTCACAATGCGCAAATGTACGATATGATGGTGCATTATTTTCTGGTATGAAGTTATCTGTTACAAAAAGTAGGCTAGGCATTCAAATCATCCAAAAGGCAACTGAAAGCGACATTACGACACCTTTTATTATAAATGTATTGTGATTGTCTCTTACCAATCTCCAAAAGTTCATGCTGCCTTTCAAACAGAGTGTCCATCGAAGTCGCAAAAGCCTCATAAGACGTAACATCCAGCTTTAAAGCCGCGGTATCAAATATGTCTAATAATTCTCCAAAATCGCCAACATTATTACAGAACACCGGGATCCCAAATGCCAACGGTAGATAAACTGCTCCAGATTGACTTATCGTTTCATATCCAAATACCGAAACATCAATCTCACGTAAGAAGTTGCGTAAATCAGTATCAGAAAACCGTTTGTTTCGGTGGCTTATCCATTTAGAATCAAAGCGGCTAATAGTATCACACTTATCTTCACCCAATATACTCAAAAGAACATTTCGGCCTGTAATATTTCGGTACAGGCCTAAATAATTTATTAATTTATCAATATTCTTATATGGCCTTACTCCTCCAACAGAGCCCAGACAAATGGTATCATTGCGCTTCATACAGGATAACTTGGAACTTTTTTCATATCCATATTTTGTGATAACCGGATGTCTGCACTGAATTATTGGATTATCAATTTTGGTTGAAAACTGAGCATAAACATTGTCAGACAGCACAACTACGCTGCTCCGATTATCCAAGAATCTTGCCCCAGAGCAATCAAGATAAAGGGCTTTAGTATCGTGATGCTCAAAATTGTGTATGATAACGTAAATCTTGTTCCTGCCAAGCCAACTCAACGCCCGCGAAAGTATCAACTCAAATCTATATTCAGGAGGCCAACAAAATATAATGCTTCCACTTTTCTGATAATTAAACAAATAGGCGATAACTTGAATAATAATCCAGTACCCGCGAAAAATACGCGGCATGTAAATTTTACTATGACGTCTATTTTCGTTCAAAACTCTTACCGCAAAGTCATTCTCTACAAGAAATACTCTTAATTCTTCTGCAAAATCGCTCACAACAGATCGAAAATCAACTAACAAAACATTTCTATCAGGCATCTTTTGATCTTTTTAATCCAGATAGGTATACCCAAAAAATCAACTGTAAATAGTTAATAGAAAATAATGAGGGTAGTATGAAAAAGCACACATGAAAAAAATGGTTTTTATTTTTTATATCTAATTGAAAGCCACAATAAGTAAGGCCCAAACCAAAACCAATTAAGCCCATCGCAAGAATTGTATCGATTAAACCGCTGTTTGTCGTTGACCCATAGATATTATAGTCTAGGAACATGGTTTCTACTCCCCCAACTCCTAGTCCTATTATTATGTTTAAGGGATCATTGATAAAAGCACTATAGGCACTACCAATTATTCTGGCTCTAGCTGCATCTCCTGAGTCTATACTGAAGGAGGCGCCAGAAATCAAAATTACTGCAAGTATAGTGGATACAGCAAATACAATATAAAACTGCCAGTGGCGATAAACAAGATACCAAAATAAAAAGAATAAATGAAATATGATTCCAGTTGATAACGTTATTAACG
>TARA_B110000977_G_scaffold129156_1_pt1 | contig 12798 bp, 7 predicted proteins | sample TARA_B110000977 | Tara Oceans TARA_B110000977 (sample SAMEA4397798) | marine metagenome | biome: Polar Biome; feature: [SRF] surface water layer (ENVO:00010504); material: water (ENVO:00002006), including particulate matter (ENVO:01000060) such as... | depth 5 m | reverse complement strand
AAGTGCTGCTGCTGGGGTTGGGGTGGGGGGTGGGGGTGGGACGCCATCGTGGCGTCACTCGTAGGAGTGCTGCGATGCCAACCCGACCGCGCTCGCCGCTAGAGCTTTTGTAGCGGAGGAGCCGCGCGCCGAGGACTATGACCCAACTCGTGTGATGTTTTTCGAAATAAGTTTGAACCGAGGCGGACCTGTCTTGTCGTGGCTTCTTTCGTAACGTCCGATAAAACGGAAGCCAGAACGACGCGCGCCCCACACAAGCACCCACGTCAACCACACAACCTACCCCGACCACGATGTCCTCCAACACGCCACACGCCACCGATACTCCCATGGAAGTTGATAACGCAATAGCCGCGCAGCAAATCGATACGGGCGAGGCCATCCCCGGCCTCCCTAACCACCTCGTTGCCACACACATCCTCAAATCTGAGTACTTTGACGACCCCGCCGATCTCGCACGGCTCCGAGCGGTGAACCGTGGGATGTGCGACACGGTGGCGGCGACGGGGCTTCAGTTTGAAGAGCTTGATGAGGATGACGCCGTAGAGCTCGGATGTTTAAGCGCGGTGCGGCGCCTGGACCGGCGAGGTCGCCTGTGGCCTCAAGAACTCCTTTGTGACGCAGCGGCAAAGGGCGGTCACCTCGAGGAGCTGAAAAAGTTGCGCGCGAACGGCTGACCGTGGGACGGCAGGACGTGCGCGGCGGCGGCGGCAAAGGGCGGGCAAATCGAGGTGCTGCAGTGGTTGCGCGAGCACGAGTGCCCGTGGGCCCCCGGCACGTGCGAGGCGGCGGCGTTGTACGGGCACTTCGAAGTGCTGCAATGGGCGCACAAGAACGTTTGCGCGTGGAACGAGGAAACGTGCTTGAATGCGGCGGAGGGTGGGCAACTCGAGGTGCTGCAGTGGTTGCGTGCGAACGGCTGCCCGTGGGACGAGGACGCGTGCGAGTCTGCGGCTTACGGCGGGCATCTCAAGGTGCTGCATTGGGCGCGCGCTAACGGCTGCCCGTGAAGCTGGATGTATTGCAAACTTGCTGCGCGTAAGGAAGGATGGACTGATGTGCTAGCGTGGTTGCACGGGAACAAAGCATAGTTACTGTGAGAAGGCGAGAACCGGTGCTGAGAAAATAAAAACTTCACCCGGGCGTCGTCTGCAGTTCAAGCAGTTGCGGAAACTCTCGACGGCGGAGGATACCGGACACCACGACGTGGTGAATTGTGTGCATACCGAACACCCATCGAACGGTGAGGGTATCGAGGGCTTAGACGAAGGGACAAAGAAGAAAGAGAGCGGAGAGGAGGGAGGTTGAAAAAAACAGAGCGTGAAGAAAACTCTCACTCACAAACCATCTTTTCTCGGCAACCCTCGGTCTATGACTCCTAAAATTCGAATGTACATTTATTAAATACCATTTCTCTATTTAATTTACTGCTCGTGGTGAACCCCTACATAGCCTGTAAAAATGGTATATATACCTTTTGTCTCCGCAGAAGGTAATAGCAATCACGCGCCCTACTAAAGTAGGGGTTGCGAGGACTCCACTCACGAATCGTTGAGATTTCATTCATCTTCACGATAGAGTATTCAGTCAGCAATTTACCATCACGGGAAGTTGCAGATTGAATGCCCTGTCGTTGCTATAGCTCAGTTGGGAGAGCGCCAGACTGAAGATCTGGAGGTCCCGCGTTCGATCCGCGGTGGCGACACCTTTTTACATTCTGAAACGAATAGCGTGTACAGGGCGACGTCGTCTTTCCAACGCGCCTATTTTCAGGTCAATCGTAGCACAGGCGGCTCCAAAGGGATGCCCGAGGTGAGCATGGTGATGCTCATTTTGCTCATTTCATTTTGCCAGAAAGTAAAAAAAAACCAAGTGCCACTTGTAACGCTTCTCGGAAGACTCGACACACAACGACGCGCGCACACAGCTCACGACACGCCCTACCGCCTTCACGATGCAAGCGCACGCGGCCGATACGCACATGACCGATATGCAGGGGAGCGATACGAACCAGTCTTCCCCGCAAGAGGCCCTCCCCGGCCTTCCTGATCACCTGGTCGTCACGCACAACCTCCAATCTGAGTATTTGGGCGACCCCGCCGATGCCTCACGGCTCCGCATGGTGAGCCCCGCGATGCACGACGCGGTGGCGGCGACGGGGTGTCCCGTGGCGCTGACTTTTCCTGAAGTATTGAGAAGAGGATACTTGCACAGGCTACTTAATCCTAGGGCTAGTACTTGGTTAGATGCGGACACAATTTGCCGGGCAGCAGCGTCCGCAGGTAAGCTTAGTGTGCTTCAGTGGGCGCGTGCAAACGGCTGCCCGTGGGATAAGACTACGTGAGAGGACGCGGCAAGTTATGGACAACTCAAGGTGTTGCAGTGGGAGCGCGCGAACGGCTGCCAGTGGAGCGAGCGAGCGTACGAGGAGGCGGCGTACGACGGGAACTTCGAGGTGCTGCAGTGGCTGCACGAGCACGGGTGCCCATAGACCGCGGACGACTTAAAGGACGTCCAAAGTGGTTCGGACCAAGACGAATAGGTGTACTACTATGAAGAAAAAGAGACGAGAGTGGGATGACGAGTGTTCGTGTGATAAGAAAAGAGACAAACGAAGGCGAGAACGAGATTTCATTTTTACGTCGCTCGCGCGCGTCTGTTGCCCCACTAATTCATCCGCACCCCTCCCTTCTAAAACCTCCTCACGCTTCCAGTTGCAACTCAGGTATCCTACCTTCAGGTCCGATCTGACTGACTGCGTTCAGGCCGTTTTCTGTGTTGACTCGCGCACGGCGTCTTTTGAAATGTCATCATTCTGCTCGAAATTCCGATACCTGGTCCGAAACTCGAAAACGCCTAAATCGAAATGAAGTGGCCAAACGAAGCCGCGCGTGCCCCGTGACGTCGCCTCTTCCCACCATGGCTTCCGACTCGGGAGGCGCTGTTATCAATCCCTCTACAAGCGATACTCGCGGGAGTGGCTATACGACGACTGCTGCGCCGCAAACCGACGCGGTTCCCGCGAATGCCATCGCAACCGTGAGATCTATGACCTTCAAGAACAAGCACGTCCGCCAACCCGTTGTCGTGACGCAGCAAACGAACGGCGGTCCAAATGCCGTATCGCCCGTCGACTCCACATCCATCGATACGCCCGATACTCCCGATGCCACGGAAACACCCGCTGAGGTTTCTGACGAGGACAGATTAGCTGAACTCCACGAGCACCCAAATCTCGTGGCGTACTTGGTCACACTGCCCATCGCGGTCGCGAACTCCGCTGGCGCCAACAACGCGCCCACCTCGACTGGCACCGGCGATAAGCCATGGTTAAGAATAAATTAACACCCGGGAGTGAACTACGACAAGACGCTGTGGGTGATATTCAAGGAGTGCGAGTGGAACACGCACTGCGCGGTTGAAGGTTGCAAACACGCCATCCAATTTTACCGTCCGCGGTACTGCCAACAGCACCGCAACCCGATCGGGTACGTCTATGCCAAGTGCTACAATTGCGGCAAAAACGATAAATAGCTGCAAGGCACGGTCAAGGAAACATCAGCGGGGAACGAGGACTGGCGGCTGGTGAAAGACCACACCAGAAGCGCGGCGGATGCGGGGTAATACGGGGTGCCTGGTGTGACCGGCTCGAGACGATGCGATACGAAAATAAAAAACTAATACGTCACAATATCGCCTCCTTCTCCCAGAAGCCTATCGCCCCCAGCACTTTGGGCTCCACTAAATACCTGGTGAGTCGCGCACACGTTTCACTCATCAGCCCTACTGTGCCCAACAACGGCAGGAGCACCAACCCGATCACCGCTTTGCCCCAAATCGGCGGCTGCAAATTTTCGGGAACCGCTAAATCCTGAACCAACAAAAGCCCGCGAAGCACCACGAGGTGCAGCAAATAAGCGTATAAGGTTCGCGAGCCGAACGAGGTGTACCAGGTTTGAGTATTAGGCACGATCGCAGCGAACGCAAACATCAACAGGAACGCGAATATGAAGAATATAACCCTGTACCCCGCATGCATCAGCGGCGCGCTCGACGGCGTCTCCGGCGTCCCGCCCTCGCCGTCGTCGTCGTACTCCCCGGTCATCCACAAGTACCGCTGAATCTCGTCGAAGCAAGAAACGTGCACTTTGTTTAATTCGTCACTATCGTTCGCAGACGTCGTGTGCGCGCCGTCGATCATGCGCGTGAACACAAGCACCGCCCCGACCGTCACGACCCACCCAAAATATTTCACCACCCCTCCACTTCTAATCCACTCGTACCGCTCCTTGGTCACAAACACGGCCCCGACGTAAAACACAGGCAGAAACGCGATCCCCCGCTGAAAATCGAGAAACACCAGTCCGTTTGAGGTGTCCGGCGTTTCCGTGAACCCCACCGCTATCGCTGCTACGAACAAACCGGGCAACAAAACTTTAACGTTAACCTGCGCCAAAACCAAGATTGACGATCGCCAGAAAAACAGCGCCGTGAGGTACCACGTCACGCCGATCGGCGCCCACAGCTGTACCGGGTACGTCCGGTAGTTGTACACGACGTAGAAGGGCTGCCAGATGAGCCACGGGACGATTAAGGATTCGACCAGAACGCGGTACCGTTTGGATAACGAGTTTCCAATACGCACGTCTTTCATCCACCCTTTTGAGCAGTACCCACTCACGCACGTAAACGCCGGCATCCCCAACAGGTTGAGGTACAGGTAAAACCCACGTCCCAGACGTAGCAAATCGACCTTATACCCGAACGCGCGTGTTGTGTACGGATCTCTTTCGCACCACCCCCGTGCGGAATCGCCACCCTCCAACACTTTCAAGAAATCCTGGAAACAGTGGTTGTAAACAACGACGCACATTAGGAAAAACTTGCAGTTGTCTAAATGCGCGTCTCGGGAATCTGGGGATTTGCCCATGGACAAGGCAGGGCCATCGCCTTCGGGTTTCGCATTTTCGCCAGTTAACGCCGTGGTCTCTTCAACGCCGCCGTACGCGCTGCGACCTGTTGGGTTAATCATGGAGGAAACGAGAAGGGGGGGTCAGCGGGGGTCGCGAAGTGCGGGATGTCGTCTAAACGGTGGTTACACCTCGGCGAGTGACGAGATGACGACGAGAGAAGAGCTCGCTAGAGACGCGTGACGCGTGTGGGAAGCAACGCGAATAGGAGAACGCGCACGTACCCGAACCCATGACAATGGAACCCTGGCCCGCCCGCGGCGGCCTGACAGTCCGGCGGAACGCGGCGCCCCTGACTCTGACGAGGAGCCACTGTAAAATCTGAAAAAAAGTGTCTTACCGCCGAACCAAGAAAAGGCCGTTCGCAAATAGCGCCACTCAGATTTCGGGGCGCCGTCGCCGCACGAAGAGCACCCAGGCGCGATGGGTGACTTCGGCGAGGGCCCGCTGGGCACCAAGCTGGGTCAGGGTGCGACCGCGGTGAAGTACCCACGTCCTACTCGCGTGAAGAACAAAACACCGGCTCCCACGCAGGTACGTCGATGGCGCCGCCGTATAATAAGCGCCATTCCTGAAATGATTCCCCGTGTCGCCTTCCCTTCACGACGAACGACCAAGCGCAGCACATCCTCCACCCACAGACCACTCACCACACCCCCCGTCCCCCCTCCACCCACAGATCACCGCGGAGCAGATCGTCCGCGAGGCGAAGGAGCACCAGGAGGAGGCTTTCTCCGCCCCCGCGCTGAAGATCGCGGATGTGCACGAGCTCCAGGAGTACCGCTTAAAGAAACGCAAAGAGTTCGAAGACACGATACGTCGGGTGTATTGGAACGAAAGCGTATGGGTGAAGTACGCGAAGTGGGAGGAGTCCCAAAAGGACTTTGCGAGGGCACGATCCGTGTGGGAACGCGCGCTGGACCACCACCACCGTTCCGTGTCGATCTGGCTGAAGTACGCCGAGATGGAGATGCAAAACAGGTTCGTGAACCACGCGCGGAACGTGTGGGACAGAGCCGTGACTCTTTTACCCAGAATCGACCAGTTCTGGTACAAGTACGTACATATGGAGGAGATGCTGGGGATGACTGAAAACGCACGCGTTATCTTCCAGCGGTGGATGAAGTGGGAACCCGATCATAATGGATGGAACGCGTTTATCAGATTCGAAGTGCGGTACGAAGAATTGGGAAACGCGAGACAAGTGTTTCAGAGGTACAGCGAGTGCCACCCTAGCGTCAAGGCGTTCACCCGTTGGGCCAAGTTCGAGTTCGGAGTAGGCGAAATCCAAAACGCTCGCAGTGTGTACGAAAACGCAGTGGAGTTGATGGCGCTCGAAATAGACGTCGACCAGCTGTACGTCGCGTTTGCGAAGTTTGAAGAGCTAGCGGGGGAAAAGGAACGCGCGCGATGCATTTACAAGTACGCGTTGGATAACTTGCCGAAAGAAAAAGCGCAGGCTGTTTTTCAATCCTTCGCTTCCTTCGAAAAGCAGAACGGAGACAGGCAAGGTATTGAAGACGTAGTTTTAGGCAAGAAAAGAGTCCAGTACGAAAACGACGTCCGCCAAAACCCAAACAACTACGACGCGTGGTTTGATTATTTGAAAATGGAAGAGTCGTGCGGCGATTTCGAAAAGACGCGCGACGTGTACGAGCGCGCGATTTCAAACGTCCCGCCCGCGACGGAAAAACGGTACTGGCGACGGTACATCTTCCTCTGGATCAACTACGCGCTGTTTGAGGAGCTGGAGACGAAGGATTTCGACAAGGCCCGGGAAGTGTACAGAGAATGTCTGAAACTGATTCCGCACGGCGCGTTTTCGTTTTCGAAAATCTGGATTCTCGCCGCCAAGTTTGAGATTCGGCAGAAACGATTAGACGCGGCGCGGAAAATTCTAGGCACCGCGATCGGCTTGGCGCCCAAGGCGAAGATCTTCGAGCAATACTGCGACATCGAGATGCAGTTGGGGAACGTGGACCGATGCCGCACGTTGTACCAGAAGGCGCTGGAAACGGAACCCACGGATTGCAAAGCCTGGGTCCGGTTTGCGGAGCTGGAAAAAGATTTAGGCGAAACCGAACGCGCGCGGGCGGTGTACGAACTCGCCACTGCGCGAGACACGTTGGACGCGCCAGAGCTTCTGTGGAAGTCGTACGTTGACTTTGAAATCAGTGAGGGGGAACGGGCAAGGGCGCGGTCTTTGTACGAGCGCCTGTTAGACCGCACCAAGCACGTCAAGGTTTGGATGTCCTTCGCGCAGTTCGAAGCCGCGCCGATGGGAGGGAGCGACGAGGAGGATGAGAGCGCAGCCGCGGCGCGTGAAGCTGCTGACCCTACAGAAAACCTGGAATCAAGGGAAAGCAACGCCCGTGATGTGTACACGCGCGCGCTGCGCTCGCTGAAGGAAACGCAGCCGGACGCGAAGGAGGAGCGCGTGATGCTGTTGGAAGCGTGGCGCTCGTTTGAAGCCGCGTCCACTTCCGGCGACGTTTCAGCGGTGGAGAAGAAAATGCCCAAGCGCGTCAAGCGAAAACGCGCGATTTTCGCCGACGACGGCGCACCAGCCGGCCAGGAAGAGTACTACGACTACATCTTCCCGGAGGAACAAGGCGCGGCGCCCAACCTCAAGATTCTAGAAGCCGCGTACGCGTGGAAGAAGAGACGGACGGAGTAGAAACAGTTTTGTTTTTTACTCCCGAAAGTATCAAAAGATTTCTCTGTCTCACTCTCTGTCTCTCACTTCTCTTGCTTGATTCGCTTTGAACTCGGCGGATCCGTGCGTGCTGACTTACACTCCGCGCGGTCGCGTTTCAGCTTGTCGTGGGGGCAGGGGTTACACTTCGCACAGTTGCTCTTCAGCTTGCCGTGAGGGCAGGGGTTGCACTCCTTGCAGTGCTGCTTGAGCCCGCGGTGAGGGCAGGGGGTGCAGTCCGTGCAGTGCTGCTTGAGCCTGCGGTGAAGTCAAGGGTTGCACTTCGCGCAGTTGTGTTTCACCCTGCCGTGAGGGCAGGGGGTGCACTTCGCGCACTTGCGTTTCACCTTGCCGTGAGGACACGGGTTGCACTCCTTGCACTGGTGTTCCTGCCTCCCGTGCCGGCACCGCTTCCTTTCCCATGCCATCACTCCCAGTCAGTCGTCGCGTGCCGCGCGCCACGACGTGTGCTCGTACACGCGAAGAGTTGAGTCGTTCGCTTCGAGGTGACGTCTTTCGTTCGCTCCTAGGGAGGACTCCTCGATACTACAAACAGTGCCAAATTTCCGAAACCAAAATTCTTCGCTGTCTGTGAAACAGAAAAGGCGGCGGAGCTTGTTGGGCAACGGTAGACGAGACACGTCGGATTCGAACGCGACCTGAAGATCTTTTTTGGATAGGAAGTACCGGTGAAACGGTTGCCGATCAACGACATCCAAACCCTTTCAAGACTGTTTTTGAAAGGCCGCCAACCGTAAAAATTGGACCACGCAAAAACGCCACGAGTTACTTTCTCGGAACAGTTTGACGCCGCCATCCCGGCCGGGCAACGCGGCATACCATAACGCGCGGAAGACCACGTACGGAGGGTTCGTTGGTTCGCGTTACTTCACGTCTACAGCTTCATTTGCTCACCATTGCCATCGCAGTTTACACCCAAACCCACGCCACAAGCATAACATGCCGGCAACACTCAATATGAGCATCAGCTCGCAAACGCACGCGATGCAACGTCGCGTGCAAAATCCCGCATCCGGTGCCCTCTCCGGACGCGCCGCCGTACGCGGCCGCGGCGCGGTGGTTCTCAAGTCACGCTCGTTGGCTCGTGTCAACACATTTGGACGCAACGCATCCCGCGTCTTGCCCCGCGCGCAGGCTCGCGGTGAGACCCCCCGCGCGGTGAAACAGGACGCTGCTATCGCCGACCTGGCGCCCACTCAGCTTCCCGACGAGCAACGCAAGGTGCGTGTCCCCGTGTTTTCCCGTGACGTGTGAGCACGCTTTCGGGGTACTCGTGGGTACCCTACACTAGTGGTGGTTCGGTAGGCAATCTCGTGCGATGCGAAATAGGCAATCCCCGCATCGCACAAAGGCAGGGGACGGTCGCGTCCCCGAGGAAGCACCGCGCGCCGTGTCGATTACCAATTACCAACGAATGGTGCCGATTAATCGATCCCCCGGATAGCGCAGATTAATTTATCTTTCACTTTTTCCGACAGCGAACTCATGACTAACGACTATCCCCCACCCTGTCTCCACAGATTCTCGAAGCCCTCACTACCAAGAGCAGTGACGAGGACGAGGACTTCACCGCGGGTTCCGACCCGAACGCCGCGCCTGTGACCCCCCAGCAACTCATCGGCGGCACGCCTATTTTGGATTTGAGCGCGTACTCGCTCAACCCGAATGTTAAAATTTTGGCGAAAACCGAGTACCTCAATCCTTCGGGGTCGATTAAAGACAGGATCGCGCAGCACATGATTGCGAACGCAGAACGCACTGGCCGTCTCAAGCCCGGTATGACCGTGGTCGCCGCGACTTCAGGAAACACCGGCTCTGCGATCGCCATGACCTGCGCGCTTCGCGGATACGAGTACATCGTCATCACGAACGAGAAAACGTCGAAAGAAAAAGTCGACTCGATGCGCGCGTACGGCGGCGAGGTGATGATCTCACCCAGCGGCGTGTCTCCGGATGACCCGCAACACTACCAGAACATCGAAAATCGTCTGTGCGAGGAAAACCCTGAGACTTATTACGGCGTGGATCAGTACAACAACCCGTTCAACGCGGAGGCGTATGAAGCCACGTTGGGGCCGGAAATCTGGAAGCAAACGTCGGGCGAAGTCACGCACTTCATCGCCGGCGGTAGCACCGGTGGTACCGTCTCAGGCACCGGTCGCTACCTCAAGTCACAGAACGAAAACATCAGAGTCCTCATGGCGGACCCCAGGGGCAGCGTGTTCTGGGACCACGTCGTGAACGGCGTCGCCGCGGAAGACGTCAAGGTTGCGCACGGCTGGGAAACTGAAGGCGTCGGGAAGGACTCGATTCCCGGGTGTTTCGACATCAACGTCGTGGATGGGATGGTACGTGCAACGGATGAGCACGCGTTCAGAACCTGCAGAGAAGTTGCAGCCAACGACGGCCTACTAATCGGCGGCTCGTCGGGGTTGAATCTGCATGCCGCGCGCGTTCTTTCCGGACAAGTCGAAGACGGCGCTACCATCGTCACCGTGCTCCCCGACTCGGGAATCAAGTACCTTTCGAAAATCTACAACGATGACTGGCTGTCGGACATGGGTGTGAAAACCACGGCGCTGTGCGAAGAAGGCCAGGCGTGCGGTGACTTGTACTGGCGTCCCGACATTCTGGACCAAGACTCCGCACCCGCGGCGGCGGCGAAAAAGGCGTCTGAAGCCACGGAAGGCTCTGATTTGTGGCCCGCCGAACAGTTGGAGGAAGAGATGAACTACCTTCTCGACCTCGCGCCGCAGCTCGTGAACTACCACAAGGAAAGCGTGGGAGGGAAGGAACGTGTGCACAGTAGGTTACAATCACCTGACGAGTTGGCGGCGACGTTCCTCGAAGCGGGCGCCGAGCTTGAGCTCAAGGAAAACGCCAACCCAGTTGACATGGACGGCATTAAACGCGCGGTGCACGCGGTGATGGACAACAGCGTGAGGTCGTCGCACCCGCTGTTCCTGAACCAGCTGTACTCCGGTGTGGACCCCGTGGCGCTCGCGGCGGAGTGGCTCGCCAGCACGCTCAACGCGAACGTGCACACGTTCGAAGTGGCGCCTGTTTTGACGGAGATTGAAAAGGCGGTGCTCGCGAAGACGGCGCGAATGTGGCTCGCGCCCGGGATGTCCGGCGCGACACCCGCGCACGACGGCTTGATCGTACCTGGTGGCTCCCTAGCCAACATGTACTCCATGATTCTCGCCCGGGACAGAGCCGAGCCCGACGCGCGGAATAAAGGCCACAGCGGTAAGCTCGTGGCGTTTTGCTCGGAGCAGAGTCACTACTCATACCGCAAGTCCGCGCTGGTGATGGGCATCGGCATGGACAACATGATCAAAGTCAAGTGCGACGAGAGCGGGGCGATGATCGCGGTGGAGCTGGAGAAGGAAGTCGAAGCCGCGAAGGCCAGGGGGATGGTTCCCTTCTACGCCGGCACCACCGCCGGGTCCACCGTCCTCGGCGCCTTCGACGACTTCCACGGCGCCGCCGACGTGTGCGAGCGGCACGACATGTGGATGCACGTTGACGGCGCGTGGGGCGGCGCCGCAGCTTTGTCGCAAGCACAAAGAAAACATCTCGATGGGTTCGAACGCGCGGACTCGTTCTGCTGGAACCCGCACAAAATGCTCGGCCTGCCTCTTCAGTGCTCCATCTTCACCACCAAGCACGAAGGCGCTTTGGCGAAGGCTAACGGTGTGCAAGCCGATTACCTGTTCCAGCCGGACAAGAACAACGCGGGCGCTGATTTGGGTGACCGCACGATCCAGTGCGGCCGCAAAGCGGACGCGCTCAAGATCTGGCTCGCGTGGAAAGCGCGTGGGGATGACGGGTTCTCTGACTTGGTCGACAGAGCCTTCGGCTTGGCGCAAACTGTCGAAGGGTTCGTTCGCGAAAAGCAAGAAACCGACGGGTCGTTTGTTTTAGCCGCAAATGCGCAGTGCGCCAACGTCGGGTTCTGGTACGTCCCCCCCCGTATGCGGCCGTTCGACCCAGCAAGTGCCACTGCAAATGAGCTCACCGAAATCGGCTTCGTAGCACCCAAGCTGAAGGACCGCATGCAACGCGAAGGCGACGCTATGATCGGCTTCCAACCGATCGACTCGATGAACAAGCCCAACTTTTTCCGCCTCGTCCTGCCCAACCCAAGGCACCTGTCAAAGGACAACCTGCACGACATGCTCGAACGAATGGACGAGCTCGGGAAGGACCTATAAGGAAGGAAAAGATACGCTTTGCTTGAAAGTATATTGCTACATATATTGCTACATACTACCAGAAAATCACAAGCGAAGCCGGGAGTGTTCTCGATCACACCTACGAGCCCGAGCCAAAGCTCTCGGGCGTGGGAAAAAGTACCCCCGTACCTCTTCAAAGTTTTAGTTCTCAATGCGCGCGAGACCGCTAAGACGAGTTGAGCCGCAGTAAAAAGTTTAATACATCTCACAACATTAGTTTCAATTATAGGTCATGGATACTACTGATACCTGTGCTACCGTTACCTATGCGGGACTTCCTCATTCTTCAGTCTAACGCTGTCCCAACTGAAATTTCTCTTGGAATCAACGAAACGTCACGTCGCAAAGCTACGACTCTTCTCTTCGTGTGTTCGAGCACACGTCGTAGCGCACGGCACACGACGACTGACTGATCATGATGGGACGGAAGCGGTGCTCACACGGGAGGCAGAAACACGCGTGTAGGGAGTGTAACCCGTGTCCGCACGGCAAGATAAAACACAAGTGCGCGGAGTGCAACCCCTGCCCCCACGGGAAGCTGAAACAGAAGTGCGCGAAGTGCACACCCTGTCCCCACGGGAAGGTGAAATACGACTGCGCGGCGTGCAGCCCTTGCCCCCATGGCAAGCTGAAAACTGACTGCACGGAATGCACCCCCTGCCCTCACGGCAAGCAGAAAAGCAACTGTGTGGCGTGCACCCCCTGCCCTCACGGCAAGCGGAAACACTTCTGCGTGGTGTGCAAGCCCTGCCCTCACGGCAAGGTGAAAAACAACTGCACGGAGTGCAACCCCTGCCCCAACGGCAAACGGAAAGACAGCTGCGCGGTTTGCAAAGTGGCACGCGCGGCTCCGCCGAGTTCGAAGAGGATCAAG
>TARA_B110000977_G_scaffold5572_1_pt1 | contig 12813 bp, 8 predicted proteins | sample TARA_B110000977 | Tara Oceans TARA_B110000977 (sample SAMEA4397798) | marine metagenome | biome: Polar Biome; feature: [SRF] surface water layer (ENVO:00010504); material: water (ENVO:00002006), including particulate matter (ENVO:01000060) such as... | depth 5 m | reverse complement strand
CTATCAATGTATAAAAGATTTATCTAATAACCACCTCCTCCACCACCTGAAGTATTTTCTCCTGTAGTGGGGGTTGGAGGTGTGTATGAAGGTGAAGTTGGTTGTGATATTATATTATTTATGGATTTTGATATTTTTGGTGGGGCTATATATTTCCCAGATGTTAAATTTGGGTTTATTTGGATTCTGTTTTTTACCGCAAAAGAAGGTTCATTAGAGGGTAATATTTCATTAAAATTATTAATAAATTGTAGGTTTTTATGTTCTTTAGAAGAATGGAATAATCCCACCATAGGTTTACCTAAATGTATATGGTAATAACCTACATAATTTTTACCATCTAAGTATTTTAATTCTCCCCCCTTAGTTTTTCTAACTTTTTGAAATTCATTAAGTTTAGTAAATAAAAGTGAAATATTGGGGAATTTTCCCTCTAATTGTGATAATATTATTTTATTAGATTTCATAATATCTCCATCTATAGACCATCTTATTTTTCCTGCAGTGTATAAATTAAAATCATATTTTGAATTTTGTTTGGTTAATGATTTGTAGGTTTTTTCATCTATTTCAAAATAAATGTTATTTGCATTATTACGTTTACAAAAAAATCTGGTATAATAACCCCTCTCGTAGTTTTTATTTGTAGGTTTAGTTTTAGTAGCTATAATAGGATTGTGGTTATTAATAGCACTAAATATATTGGTTTTTAACCTAATATAGGGGTTTGTTTTGCTATTATTTATTACGTTTTTTTTTACTCCCATTGTTTTTTTATTTATTATGTACTATATAATTGGTTGTTGTGTTATAAATTGTTTGTCTTTGAAAAGTATTATTTAAAACTTCATGGTCACCTAAACCTGACATTATATAACCATTAATTATGTAATTATGATCACTATCATTTATAACATGACCATCAACTTCTAAATTATACCAATTATCTATAAACATATGTGTAATTTCTTTATTTATGGGTGCTTTAGAAATTTCATACCATTTATTATTAATAAAAATAGGGTGATCTACAGATCCTATTATATCTCCTAAAATTGCAACAGGTATTACATCATTAATAGGATGGGATAATGTTTTAGTAATAATACCCGAAGTGTATTTTCCATTTCTATAAGATTTGATAATATCTCCTTTTTTAATATCTTCAATATTTTTCTTAGTACCATCAAACATCTCAATTGGAGTACCTATTTTAAAACAATAATTTGGTTTCTGGTCTCCAGTTACTTCTTTTATTATTTCTTTTTCAACCACGTCTTCATCAACATTTAATCTTACCTCTCCTATTGCTATCCAATCTCTAGGGTTAGTTGAGTCTAGTGTGTACGAAGATGCTCCTCCCTTATAAGGACCATTATTATAGGTTGTAGCAGCTGTTTTATTATGATTTATAGAAATATGTAAATGTTCTCCATCTGTCTTTCCTGTATATTTATATACATCATTATGAGTTGTTCCTCTTCCTCTAGCTATCTCACCGTCTTTACTACCCCCCATATTACCTACATGTTGTCCTGTTACTACTGTGTCACCTATATTTACGAAGATATCACTACAATGGCAGTAGGTTACTGTGAATTTATCACCTTCAAACTTAGGAAAATCAGAAGGAATTTTATATACTATTTGAATTTTTCCTCCACAAGTATCTTTACCTAAACCTGTTCTTGTAGTTACTGTTCCATCTTGCATAGCAAGTAATTGTGTTTCACCATATCCTTTATTACCCTCTTTATCACGTCCTAAATCTAACCCTCCATGATGGTAAAAAACTTTAGGATCACTTGTTTTTCTTCTCTCTCCCCACTCACCCCCTGATACCTTAATTGCATGTGCCATAGGGTTTGAAAGTGGTGAGCCCGTTTTAATAGCAGCATTTGCTATGTCCTCAGTGGCTGTTACTACATCCCCTTGTTTCCAAACTTTAGTATCACCTGACCATACCATAGTATTGGTAAATTCTAAATTAGGTTTTTTCCATGATTCAATGTGATCTTTTGTAGTTTTATCTTCAGGGTCTGCTAATAATATTAAATGGCCTGATATAGTAGTTGTCCAATCTTGTCCTGAGGTTATTGATTGTTCTTCCCCCATTACTATAAAGTAAATATGATTAGATTGGTAAGCTGAAGGTAACTTATCTTTAGGAAGTTTAAATATATTACCTATTACAAGCCCACTAATACCATCCATTTTTGCATTGAATTTTAGGGGGATAATTGCTGCTTTACTAGATACTGCTTCAGCATATTGTCCCCGAAATTTATTACCATAGGTTTTACCATAAGCGTTCTGAATGTAACTCATAGCATCTACTAATTTCTTTTGTGAAATTTTTAACTTAGTTAATGATGGGGGTTCTTCAGCTAGTCCATTTTCACCATAAGTCCCAATAATAGAATAACGATCATCTGTGTGGGCGCCCAACATGATTTCATTATAGTAAAATAAACTATAACCATATTTAATGCCGTAGGTGTTATTAACTAAATATGTTTTTGTATTTGTGGGTTTAGATGCATTATATCCTATACTAACTGCCATATTTTCTAAAGCATGTTCAAAGTTTTTTATATATTTATTTTTATCTTCATCAGAAGGATCGTCTGATTTTCCTATTTTTTTATTAAATCTATCTTCTATCCCCTTATTTAAAGCCGCAAAGGAAACTGCGTCTAAACTACTCATACTATCGGGGGCTTGAGCTGCTATAGCAATTGTAGATGATAATGCTGAGGGTATAGTTGTATTGTAATTTACTTCTCTAACCATAGAATCAGTTGATAGTATTTTTAATTCGTGAACATCCTCCAAGTTTACTACTTCTTCTTTATCTATTAAAGACATGTCTATTACTCTAATTAGATCTCCTTGGGGGGAGTTAAATGTGTGTAATTTAAAATCATGACCTTCACTACACCCATTTACTGAATCCCATATGGCTTCTATAAATTTGTATAAACTATAATCTTCATTTACTGACCCATCCTCGGTGTAATATAATGATCTAAACTTAGATTTTAAATAATCTACACAAAACCATGTCAGTCCTATATTTCTAATGATATAGTTTTTTCCTGATGCATTAATTGGAAAAGTAGTTAATTTATGTCTAGATTTCTTCCCCAACATATTTTGCATTTTTTGGTGGTGGGGGTCCATTGCCCCCTTATCTTGTTGATTTTGTGAATAATATAGTTGGTGGTTAAAAAAACACACATTGGGGTTTGTAGATATATCTGCTAATTCGTAATTTAAATCAATTTTATTTATTGTTGTACCACCTTCCCATGTTTGTTCAATTTGTGTTAAATTATAGAATTTTTTTGATAAATCATTTAACCCCCCATATTTAAAAGGTTCTAGTTTTTTATCTCCCCCAATTTCATCCCCCATTATTTGATATGTTGATAATTGAAAAAGTGGTTCACCTTCAGATCCCTTAGGGACAAAGCTATTTAAGGCCCAAGCAAAAGCATCCCATCTTACATAAGCGTGGGTAGTTACACCAGAACCACCAAGACCAAAAAAATCTTTTACATTTACAGTATCTTTAGTCATTACATGGCCCTTAGGTATAATGTACGCTCCAGGTGTTGTAGAATCCTCAATTCCCAAAGTTTGTAAAATATAGTTATTAGTTTTAACTCCACCATCAAGGGCATTTATATCTTCTAGAAGAAGTTCTATAGGTGTAGAATGGGCACCATTAGTTCTATCACCATAATCGTTTGAAGTTTTTAAAGATTCTATGACTTCTCCTTTAGCTATTATTTCAGTTTCACAATCATACCCCCCATCTGGTCTTAAAGTATAATTAAAGTTTTTACAGTATCCTATAAGGGCATCATAATTTCCCCCCGATGATTCTTTATTTCTTAAAATGTCCTTTTCTAATTTTTTATGTGTTGTACCCTCAAAAAAATCAGATATAAAATAATCTTCGGATGTTGGAAGCCCATCATTACCAAAATGGGGAGTCCATTGCCATTCTAATAATAGGGTATATCCCGGGCGCATGTAAAGTACTTCTAAAATGTCTAATTGTCTTTTATTATGACACACAAATTTGACTTTTCCTTCTCTTAATGAACCATAAGCTGATTTTGTTCTTATACTAGCATCTATAATACCCGGCATAGGTACTATACCATAACCATCAGCTGCGTCTGATCTTATATTTATACCCCCATAAGCTACCCCTGCTCCTGCTCTAGACTGAGGCCCACTAGTAAAACCTCCTCGGTTTTCCCCATTATCTTTTATCCCTCCTTCTAAAACCCACTTTCTTGCTGTTGAAGTTTTATTTTCTTCATCAAACTTTGAAAAATCTAATACATTTACCCCTGAGGACATTCTTAGGATACATTGTTTATTTAAAGTATAAGTAAAAAAATCATTTGATCTTGAACCATCAGTGTGTTTCCCCGTTGCTGGATCTATACCTGAAGATAATATATCTTCCCTTATTTTTATTTGTTTTGTAACAAATTTAGGGAAAGTTTCTTTAAAAATTGACATAACATTTTATTTATTTAATTTATCAAAATCCCTATATATGTTTTGTATATTCATAGGTATTCTAATTTGAAAACCTGGATCTAAAAATAAGCTATCTCTTCTTATTTTATCTGGATTTGCTCTACTTATAACCCACCAAGCATTTACATCATTATAATAATCATTTGCTAGTAAGTCAAGCCTATCTGTGCTTTTAGATATAATATAAATGTCATTAGAAGATATAGGGATTGAAGGGTATTCTATATTTTTGTAGTATTTTTTATTTATACTATTTTTTCTGGTTTGTATTTTTCTTATCCTATTAGGCATATTTTATTTAGGTATTTTAATAATTTGTCCAATTCTTAGTGAATAAGGATCTAAATCTTGGTTTAAAGTTTTAATATCATTATAATATATTTCTCTACCAAAAAGAGTAAGAGAGTTTTTTCCTATAGAATACATAGTTCGATATTCTGAAGATATCATAAAGTTTTCACCGGAATCCTCAATAGTAGCTGTGGCTTGTTCATCTTTAACAACTGACCCCTCATCTGTAGTAGTCCTTATAGTATCACTTTTTTTTAAATAAGAACTATTTTTTGAAAATATAAAAGGTGATGAATCTTTTGATTTTTTAGGTACAAAGTTATGAATTGGGGTAAATTGACAACTTACATCTAACACATGAGGTAATATTTCTTTTGTATTTTTATCTTCTGGTTTTGTTATTGCAATTTCCCAAGGATAATCTGTTTGCCATTTTATACTTACGGATGTTAAAAAACCAGGAACTCTATCCATATAGTCTCCCATAGTAAGTTTAATGTAATTACCTCTCATTCTTGATCCCTCACCATAATCGGGGGCTAATGTTGAAACTAAATAATTTAATTTTCTATATAAGGGGTGCATTTCTGCTTCTGATTGTGCCGCTATTTTAAAACTAATATCAAATGATCTTTTAAATGAATTATAAGTGTAAAATGATTCTCCTCTACCATTATAGTTAAATTCATTCCATGTAGATGAGTAGTTATCATTAAAACCATCTAATAATGCTCTAAATGCCATTACTTCAGACTTTGATGGTGTATCAGTATTAATAGCTTCAAATCTAAATTTTACAAGATCTCTATATTTTATATCACCAAAACCATCTCCTGATTTTGTGTGTATGTCTAAAGCATTTATTAAATCTATCTTGTTTGCAGCAAAACCGTTGATTAGTGTAGTTGTGTCAGCTACAGCTCCTGGATCCCCCATGTTTACTCTTGATTCTCTTGTGTAGTTCCTTGTGCTACCACCATCTGAGTTTACTTTTGTTGATAGGTGTTGGGAATAATCGTGGTTTCCACTATATGTTTGGGATACACCCTGATCTGCTCCTTCTTCTTTTAAAAATTTTCTACCATCTTTTGACATTTGGCTTGGTGATGGTTTATATACATTTTCATCTAAAGTTTGGTTTAAAATTGATTGGAAAGTTATAATTCTACCTAATCCTTCACTTGGTTCTTCTCCTTTTTCCAACCTTTCTTTTATATCATCAGGTTTATTATCAGAACCATCTCCCGTATTGGAACGTTTAGAAGCTATAAATCCAGGTTTTGGTTGTCCATCTACAAAATTAAACCATGCAATATCTAAATAACCCGCATGTAATGACCCTATGGTATTATGACCACCAATAAGGTAAGATCCATATTTTACTTGTTTACCTAATCCGGGTTTTGGATTTCCCATTCCCCCACCATCAAATATATCTTTTACAAAATTTACAGTGTCTTCACCAAAAAATTGATTTCCTAATCCCTCTAATGTACTTCCTAATGAATTATCGAAACCATTTTCATCAAATAATAATCCCCCTTTTCCTACTATATTATTACCACCAAAAAGACTATCATTAACTGTATTACTTAAAAAGTCTAATCCAGCAGAACTGTTAAATTCTCCATCTTTAAAAAACGAAATATTATTACTACCTACTGTAGTTATTTGGTTTTCAAAATAAGAAGAAAATGATAAAGGATGACCTTGATGATCAAAATCCCCTGATGTTTTTTCATATCTATATAATATAGTGTCTCCTATCCCATATGTTGAACCTGGTCCACCACTATATTGATATATAATGTTTTCTCCGGGTTGAAATCCTACATTTTGGTTTGGTGAATAAGGGCCGGGTTTTGATAAAGTTTCTAAGGGATTATTAAGAAAATTATTAAATCCATTTTTTAAATCTTTAAAAACATCCATAGCTTCTCCTATATCAAAACCTAAAGCCTGTTTCATAAGAGATTCTTGCCCCTCTAAATTAAAAGATATACCTGTACCTATATCTAATTTTTTTCCTAAACTTATTAATCTATTACCTTTTACTAATCCTCCCTGAGTATTAAAATCCCCTATTGAATTTCCATCAAATTTTCTCCCTGTTTTATGAGAAGCTTCATATTTGTTTTGGACTTCAGATTGTATTTTTGGATTACTACCCGCTCTATTATAATATTGGCCTGTGTACCCCCCATCGGATATTTGTTTTATTAAATTTTCTTCATTAAAAGTTCTATTAGTATTAGCAGTGGTAAAATTTGTCCCTACAGCTGAATTAATAACATCTTCAAAAACATTATTTAAATTACCTCCTCCTTCTTGAATTATTGGATTAGTTTTTTGAAGTGCTTTTTGGGTAGCTATAAAAGAAAGCCCCCCCCCTGTTCCAAAAAATTTATTAATTCTTATAGTATCGTATGCTGCTCTTTTTTGTGAGTTTTCAGCTCCACCTCTTATAAAACCATCGGGAGCATCACTAAGGTATAATATAGAATTATTTGGTTCTTCATTTATTCCTGGTAATATTTGAGGAATTAAAGGTGAAGGATTATCTTGTCTAGAAAGTGGATTAGTATAACTAATAGACCTTTGATTAAAAGTTTTAGTATCAAACACAGAAGTACTTGAACCATAATTAAACCCCCCAGTGTCAGAGGAATTATTGTGGTTAGGGTAAGCTGTTAAACCTTGGGTTAGGTCTGTTACTAATTTTTTTAAAGCCATTTAATTTAGTTATGACGGTAAGTTATTTATATATTGTCCTGGTGTAGCTCCATCATTAATATCTTGGAAAGGTGAACTAGAATCGCCTCCTGGTACCATAGATAAACTACTAAGATGTGCTTGTGAAGCTACGTCTGTTTCTTTTTGAAATTTAGCAGGTACAGAGCCATCATTAATATCTTGGTGAGGTGAATTACTGTTTCCCCCAGGTACAGCTGATAGACTATCGATGTGTGATTGTGATGCTGCATCTATTCCCCTTTGAAATTGTGGTCCTTGTTCTCCATCTAAATCTTGATATGGAGAACTACTGTCTCCACCAGGTACTAATCCTAAAGAACTTTCATGTGCTTGTGAAGCTACGTCTGTTTCTTTTTGAAATTTGGCAGGTACAGACCCATCATTTATGTCTTGGTGTGGTGAATTACTGTCTCCTCCAGGTACTGATGCTAAACTATCAATGTGTGCTTGAGATGCAGCGTCTACCCCCCTTTGAAATTGTGATCCGGGTTCACCATCTAAATCTTGAAATGGAGAACTACTGTCTCCACCAGGTACTGTTGCTAAGCTGTCAATATGTGATTGTGATGCCGCGTCTGTGCCTTTTTGAAATTTTGTTGGAGAGAAACTTTCCATTGCTTCTAAAGTATCTCCTTCATTACCGAATCCTCCTAATAAGTCTAAGTTTGATTTTAAATCTTTTAATCCCATTGTTTTTGTGTTTTGTTATAAATATAAATTATGTAAAGGATACTTGACCCCTATTTTGTCTTTGATATACTCCTTTCCCCATTTTTGTATTTTCTGCAAATAGGTCTGTTGGAGGAGGTAATGTATCCGTACTCTGATGCTTCATTCCTGGTTTTTCTCCTAAAGCTTTAATTGCTTCTATTATAGCTGTATTATCTTGTTGTGCTGATGCTATTTGTTGTGTTACTGATGAAGTTTTTACGGGAATTTGTTTAGGTGTTACACCCGTTACCGCATTTGGACTAATATTTACTTCATCTACGTTAGTGTCAAAAGTTCTTGTTTTACCTCCAACAGATATTAAACCTTCATTTCCTTTTAAACCACCCGGAGTAACAGATTCTCCTATATTTTGACCCCTAGACATAAAATCTCCAGTCTTTTTAGGTGTAGTTTTATTATATAACCACGCTATACCCGCTGCTGCTGCTGCTAATGCTACTACAGTACCAATACCTAAAGTCATTGCTGATACTGTAGTTAAACTTGCTGCTGCTGTTGCTACTGCTATACCTAAACGTGTAAGACCTCCTGCTATTAATCCTCCTAGAGTTGCTGCTTGGGCTCCTTTATTAGCTGTTATTACTGTTTCCGCTGCACCTTCTGCTACAGTAGTGCCTAAAGAGGTAAATCCTAAAAAGTTTCCTATAGCTTTTAAACTATTTAAAGCCGTTCTCTTTATAATATTTGCGGCATTTACTACTCCCTCTCTTATTCTTGTTAATAATCCTGTGTTTTTTAATGTGTTACCTTGAGCTTCTAAAGTATTTTCTGTTACTTTTTGTCCAAGTCCAATTGTATTTGCTGCATTTTTTCTTAATGTTGTGCCTAATCCAGCATTTTTATGAAAGTTTGATAATTTTTCAGTTGTCATACCTTCTTTTTGGAGTAAAGTTTCTCTTCCTCTTGCTAATACTGCTTGTTTTTTACTTATTAATCCTAATTTTTCAGCTGCATTTATAGCAAAAGTTTGAACCTTTATAGCCCCCATTATGGCTTTAAATTCTAACATTACTTTTCTCATTTTTATAAATGTACTTAATATTTTAAAAGTAATTCCCCCTGCTATTGCTAGTCCTATTACAAATTTCCCCCCAACAGTATTTGCAAATTCGGCTATCCCCTTAGCTATACTTGCTATTATCCCTAATAAAGCACCACCAGGACCACCAACTATATCAACAAAAATTTGTTTCATCATATTCATTGAATCATTAAAGTCTTCTTGTAGTGTTCTTTGGTTTAACATTTGAAGAGTTTTTTTATCTCCCGTTATTCTTGCTTTTTCTTTTAATGCTTCTATATTTTCTTCTGTTACTAACATATCTGCCATTTCATCACTAGACAGTCCAAATGCTTTTGCCATTGCTCTTTGTTGTAACACATTCATATTAGAAAAATCACTAAAATCCCCCACATTTTTATTAATTTCTTCTGCTAATGTTTTATAATCTCCCGTTAATGATGCTAATCTTGCTTTTTCTAAATTAAGTTGTTTACCTGTTAGTAATTCTGCTTCTAATTCTGCTCCTATAGATTGTTCAAAATCTAATAATGAATTTGCTGTTTTTGCAACAGTTGCTAATTCCATTCCAAACGATTTAGCTGCTGCTATGGCTTTACTTATTTCTACAACACTACCCCCTAATTGTGCTCTTATTTCACCCGTTACAGAGGCGGATTGTTTCATTAATTTTGCCTCATCTAATCTAATTCCCGTTTGATTTTCTAATTCTCCTGTGACTTCTAAAATTCCTAATTGTAACTCTTCAAAACCCTTACCTGTTAGTAAAGAAGACTGAACAATTCCTGTCATTTCCTCATTAGAGCCTCCCATTTTTTCTTGGAACTTAGCAGCTTCTCCTACCATTTTTTGCATGTCGGGAGCTTCAAATGTAAAAGCAAAATCTCCTAGGGCAGAATTAATCCCCCCTGCTGCTTTTTGAACAGTCATTGCATTAATGGCAACATCCCCCATAGAGTTAGATATCTCGCCAAATGTTTTCTTTAATTCTTTAGCTTCTTTTTTAGTTAAAGACATACCCCTCTGTAATGCCGTTATTTGGTCTGAATAATCTAAAACTGCTTTTAATAAAACAAGTGGATCTAACATGTTTTCAACTATAGATTTACCTATTTCCTTTAACTGTATGTAAAATCCTTTAAATTTAGAAACATTACCTACAACTAACTTTCCATGTTCATCATAATAAGATCTTTGCTCTATTAAAAGCTTAACTTGTTCTTCTGAATTTTTAAGAATTTGGTCTGTATTGCCTAAAGCTCCCCCCAATGTTTTATTAATTACCTTTAATACTCCTCCTGTTAATCCTAAGGCATTTGCTATATTTTCTTGGATTTCTAATTGTTCTGCTAGTTTTTCGTTGGCTTCTTCTAAATTTTTATTAGAGTCTAATAATGCTTGTGCTTGTTTTGCTTGGGGGGTTAATATTTTTGATGCTTCTGCTTCTATAGCAGAGTGTGTTTTTATTTGTTCTTTAAGAGCCTCTCCTATATCCTGTGTTTCATTATTTTTAATCTTAGCCGCTTCTATAGCTTCTTTATCCCCTGATATTTTAGCTTGTCTATATTCATGAAGGGAATTCAGTTCATCTTTTTGTTGTTGTTTAGCCTCCTCAGCTAAACTTTTACTAATTGATGCATATTTATTTCTTTTGTTTACTTCTTCAGCCAATTCTTTCATTCCTCCTACTTCAGATATTCCTAATGTAGTAAGTTGTTGTTTTAACTGTAGATCTATTTTTTCATTTTTGGTAATTTGTTTTTGTATAGTAGCTATATCCTTATAGGGGCCTATAGAATCTCTAATTGCATTAGATACTTGTCTAGAGATATTTAGAGTATTTTTAAGTTCTAATGTATTACCTTCTCCTGCTTTTAGTTGTTGAAGTAATTGACCTGTTATGTCTTCTTGACGTTGTCTAGTCTCTTGAAGTAATTGATTATTACCTGTGTGTTTTTCTATTATGTCCTTTAAAAGGGTATCTTGGGCCGCCGTTTCTTGGGTTGCCTCCTTTGTTAATTCAATTTTATCCTTTAATGCCTTTTCTTCTTCTGGGGTCATAATGTGCTATGGTGTTATTCTGATATAAATATGAAAAAAATAAAGGTATCGCATGATACCTTTACTTAAAAATTATAAACATTATTAGGATTAATGTTAGGGCGATGGACTTTATTATCATCTCCTATGTTTTCATTCCCTTCTGTTTTTCTTTGTTCTTCGTTTTGTCTTTCCACATGTTCGTTAATTTTACCAATGTGAAAACGTCTTAGCCAAGTGGGCATGTTGTATACTTCTGAATGTATAAATCCACCACCGCCATGGTACACCAGATCATGCAATTGACCGAATAGGATACTCCTATACTGAGGCGTCAGGCCAAAAAAATCCGACTCCAATAGGAATAGTTACATCTTCTACTGTAGTTCCATCTTCAAAATTAATATTGAATTCTAAACTAATGTCAGGCATTATTTTTGATGCATATTCTCTGAAGGGTCTAGAATCTCTTGCTAAAAAACTATTATCTACAAATTCTCTAATTGTTTTAATAGTATAATCACCATTTATTGATGTAATCATATGTTTTAAACGTGTAGTTAATTCAGGTGATGCAGTTTTGTTAATCTTTTTAAGACCTTTTAATTCACTTTCGATTTTTTTCTCGTCAGCTTGTGTTAAAAGTTTAAATGTAAGTAATACTTTTGATATAGGTAATTCAAATTCAAAATCATTTTTACCATTAATCATTAAACTTGCATCTAATTCTTTGTCATTTGCTTCAGTTAAATCAACTGTTACTTCTTCTTCTACCCCTGTTTCAGGATTTAAGTAATTAAAGGAATAATCTTGACCATATCCTAAAATACGAGCAGCGACTAATATAGCATTTTTATCACCAATTAATAGATCTTCAACTTTAATATCATCCATAATTAATGATTGTAGTAATTTGTCAATTACTGTGCCATTTTTTATGTAATTTTGGTTAGTTAAGATGTCTTCTTCTCTAGCAGTCATATACTTCATTGTAAGTTTACCTGATCTTAAAGGAGATCCTTCAGGATATAGTAAGCCTTTTGAAGGTAATGTAACTTCTTCGGTAGGAAATTGTGGTTTTTGTGGTGCTTGTTGTTGTACTTGTTGTTGAGCTTGTGGTTGTTGTGTTTGTTCCATAACGTTATTTATTTATTAAAACTAATTCAGATATACATATATAAGAGAAATAAAAAAGCGCCAAATTAGGCGCTTTCTTTTTATTTATTTTGTTACTACTAGTAATTTAATATAGCGTAATCCATTCTAATACTAATTGAAATGTTTGCTGGTGCGTCAGAACTCCAATCAAAATCACCAAAGTTAGCTGATTTTACATAAGCTCCTTTACAAATCCATTCTTCAACAACATCACCTACTGGGCCTAATGCGTTAAATCTAATGTCTTTTTTATA
>TARA_B110000977_G_scaffold112696_1_pt1 | contig 12813 bp, 10 predicted proteins | sample TARA_B110000977 | Tara Oceans TARA_B110000977 (sample SAMEA4397798) | marine metagenome | biome: Polar Biome; feature: [SRF] surface water layer (ENVO:00010504); material: water (ENVO:00002006), including particulate matter (ENVO:01000060) such as... | depth 5 m | reverse complement strand
GGGGTAGGCTTAGGATGTAGTGTGTAGTATACAGACTGGTTGAGGTTAACATCATGAAAACAAATCTAATCTCGTGTTCCGATAATCTCGACGTCAGTGCGCGTGGCGCGGCGGAGGCGGTTGAACCGCCGTGTCTTGTCGCGACACGTTCGGTATAGATACATCTAGCGGTCGTACACCAACACGATGGTCAACTTCAAAATGCCCCGCGGCCCGAATTCGCTGATGGGAACCGCGTCTCGACCCGTGGAAAGCGATGGGACTTACGTTTCCAAGCGAGTCCGGAACGCTGAAGCGGGCGCGGTTTCCCTGCGTGTCATGGGTAACGACAACGACGACAGCGTCGCGCTGTTACACCCAGAGTGTACACTGTTAACACATGCCGATACAAACGGCGTGGTGCTTCTGCAGCTCGAAGCGGGAAGCGACTGCGTGCTGAGAGCGATTGGTTGTTCCGAAGAAACATTAGATCAATGTCCAATTGGATGCCTCGCGTTGACCGAAACGCAGCGCATCAACATCCACGTCGCGGAGGACCAAACCGCTTCGTTCAAGGTGTTCGACATAGTTCCTGAAGACGGCACTGCAAATACTCTGCACGATATAGAGCTGGAAGTGCGGCTGTTGCGGATCGGGCAAAGCGACGACGCGTCGAGCTCGGACGAATCATCGGACGACGAAGAAACGGAAAACCTCCCCTCCGAAAATAAAAATAAAAGAACTCAAGTCGACGGCGCTGTTTTGACAAAAGAGATGACTGCTCGTTTACTTAATCGGTGGGTGTGCGCGGGCGAGCTGTTTTCAGTTGAAGCGGACCAACGTGCAAACAGTCAGGTAAAAAACAACAACACTACGGTGCGCGTCAGGGTCGTTTCGTTGAACACCGCCGACCCGAAATCGACCGACGTGCTGCAACCCGGATATCACGCATTCCGAGGCGTGGTGACTCAAAAAACGAAAGTGTACCTGCACGCGGAGGGCGATGTGGGTGTCGGACAAAGCGTCGGACGAAATAGTACTACATGCAGTACCAGTACCAGTCTAAATACTCATACCACGGTGTGCGGTGCGTTGACAGTTACTAACTCGACGAGCCGAGACGATCACGAAGCGCGACAAATAAATGAAGCGACTGAGACGGTTGAAGTCACCACTTCTGACGGCGAGGTTTTCCCCGTGCACAGGAAACTGTTAAGGCCGTGCTTGGCGTTGACGAAGTTTGTGCGTGAAGCAGCGCCAGACGGTATCGTGAGTTCCGGGAAACGAGAAGCGTGGGAAAGGGAAAATAGGTTGGCTATTGATGATGAGTCAACCAGCAAACAGTCTGAGACAAAAAACTCAAACAAAAACGAAAACCTCGGGGTCCAAATCGAGATCGACTGCGAAACGTTCGACAACATTTTGATTTGGCTCGAGTGTGACTGTATGGGCAAACAGGTGCCGGAGTACGACGTGCGCACCACTGAGTCATTGATCGAGGCGAGTGAAAAGCTTGGGTTATTGACTCTAGCGGATCAATGCCGAGCAAGCGTCGGCCAACACTCGCGACGCATCCGGTTGCACAAATGGAGCGACGTTATCACCCACAACCAATCAGGCGGCGTGCGCATCGCGATCGACGGCATGGTGTTAGATGTGAAACGATGGCTACCGGAACACCCTGGGGGTGACCGGATCATTCCGAGTCAGTCAACAAACGTGGACGCGACTCGGCACTTCGAACTGTACCACGCGAGTAAAGAATCTTTTTTGTACCTGAAAACGTTTTATGTCGGCGAGGTTGTGGAAAAAGATTTACAGAAAATTCCTCGAGTCGTCAACTCGACGACGGGGGTGGAAGACCCGCCTGCCTCGCCTGAGTTTTTAAGTCAGCTGCGGGAGTACACCAAGGAGTTCCGGATAGACCCACAAGGGGAGTACAAGGCGGAGGAAGAGAAAGAAGAGGTGGTTAGAGTACACCTAGGCGCGCGATGAGGCGAATAATATTTTTCTGTGATGAGAGAAAACAAACACTTTCTTTATTTCGATAAAAATACAGTCTATCCTAACTACCTACTAGCGTACAGCTGGTCCATCATTGCTGGACAAAAAAAAAGGGAACCCTTCCCAGTATGTAACTACACACTATTAATTTTAAGGAATTTCCTTAGGCCATCTGCGCGGACATGCGCTCGAAGTTGGCTTTGAACGAGGCAAACCCGGGATGCGATTCCGCGCACGTCGAAACGGATGAGTTCGCGAAGGACGAGGTTCGGAGTTTCGACAATCCAGACAAGCCAGACAACCCGGTTTTCTTGACCTCCGCGCCCATGCCAGGCACGCGTCCGATGGTGAACGTGTTCGATTTGAGGGAGCCTCTTTTGAGCGAGGCAATGGAGGCGGGCGCCTTGGCCACCGCCGCAACAAGCGCCTCACCCAAACTCGACACGATGATTTCTTGCGCTACAAGCGCCTTGGCGATTTGCGCGTCGGCTTCAATCTTCCTTGCCGCGGTGCGGGGGGACTCGGGCCTGACAGTGGATTCCTCTTCAGCAGATTTGGCAGTGGCAGCCGCTTCAGCAGCCCTCGCCTTGCGCACGGCAGACGGGACGAACGCCCCGGCCCCAGCGGACTTCAAAGGCACAACAGCGACGGATTTGTCAATGCTCCATCGCCTGGCTTCATCACCAGCACTCCCGGTCTTGCCCCACCGCCGGCGCTGGCACTCCTCCGCGCCGCAGTCGTTGGTGTCGTTGACGTCTTTGATGCCCCTGGCAGGGGCAGCGCTTCGGTTACTCAAAGCCGTGTCCCAGAACCTGGTAAACTCAATCGGCTTGACGAACCTGTGGCCGAAGATGAAGCGTCCAGACGGGAGCGGCGTCAACTTCAATGCTGCGTCGCCGGCGTCGGGGAACATCTGCTTCGCCGTGAACCCGGCGCAAGCCACGAGTGACCCATCCTGAGTGAAGCCATAATGAAGCGGCGCGGCGTTCGCGGTGCGCGCAGCCAGCACCCTTCCACAGGTCACGTCGAACGCGACAACGGAAAACGCGCCGCCGTCCGCGTGCAAATCACCCAACGCCTTTTTCAAAGCGTTGACGCGTCTGCGCGATTCGCCCTCGGGTTGGTTCTCGCCGTCGTCGTGCTCAGGCAGCGTGGCGTCGTACGCCTGCATGAATTGTTCTTTCGTGACGGAAGGTGAGACAAGCGCCGCGATCAAGCCGTCGCGTTCGATAACCTGCACGGTGGTGTTGTTGCCAAGGACTTGTAAGGCGCCTCCGCGCCTGGCGCAGGTGAACGAGGGGGAGACCCCGGCTCTGGCAGTCAGGGAGGTGACGGAATATCTGTTGTTGGTTGTGTGAGGGCTGGTCAGTGGAGTTCGGTGGGTTGCGGGTGGTGCTGTGCTGTGGTCGAGGTTTTTACGTGACACCGTTCGAGATGGTGTTGCGTACAAGGCGTTCGTTTACGGTGTCGCGTCGCGTCTCATCACCACAACGCCGAGCTACGACGTGTCGAAACGTCATCGCGATTTGTCGACAACGAGAAAAGCGAAACGTCGGCAACTGTTCCGGAAACACTCGTTGGGGGATCTCCGGAGGCGAGTGACTCGTGCGTCGAGGCACAAGTCCATTCATGTAGAGTCGAATATCACCTAGAGTGCGGTGAAGGTGAAAGTGATCGCTCGTGCGCGTGGCACGTGGGCCAAGAGACAGGTGAAAGACACTTACCTCGCATCATCCTCGGTGGCGTCGAAGCGTTTCGCGGGCGCGACGACGGCGAACGCGGGCGTGGCGTTGGCGTCGTTGCGAACGGCGCGGGTAGAGCGCGCGACGCGCGCAGTGCGTGTGTCAGCGATGCACATTGTAAGAACTTGTAAACGATGAAGGTCGGACACGGAGCGTATGCTGCGTGTGTGTGGGAGCGGAATGATACAGTTTCCATCCATTCACGCGTCTAAAACCAAAAAAACGCGCAGCTGTCCAAGAAACGCGACGTGTTCGATAGCCAAAACAGCGCATCGACGTGGAGGCACCAGAAACGAGAGATCTCGTCGATGCAGCCGAGAAAAATTTATTTTGGCAATGGCCAAAAAATATTCCTGACCTGATGTTTAGGGGTTAAAATGAGGGACTAAACATGCAAAGAACGAGGGTCTATAACTCATGGAGTAGTTGTGAATTCTTCCGTGTTTTACAAGCGAGCATAAAGGGGATCGATCACGAGGCTCTGCTCTCCCTCGTCCCTGCCAAAATGCCCATACCACTATGACTTTGCACACTTTGACTTCAGACGAAAAAAGTTCATTGCCATCATCTGCAATCTTCTCAGACGCACTCCCCCCCCTGCCACACCTCCCCTTTGACGATCGCATCTAACGCTTCACAAGCATCGGAGTAGGTTTCGACGCACCCCATGAAGTTAATGCGGCGGACCTGACTGATACCGTCCAAGCGAACCCTCACATCAATCCCCATGCGGTCGATTGAAATGATCCACAAATCATCCACCCGAACTTCGTGAAAAAGATTAGCCGCCTCCTCCGCTGTTTCATTAGGCGCGATGGAGTTGCCCAAAACAGCGCCACTCTTCGCCAACAGCCCTCCGTATTTAGTGTTCAACTCGCTTAAAGTGTCCAGCACTGAATGCCCCGCGCCTGGTGTGACAATCTTATCCGGCGTAGCGCTTCGGTACTCATTTAAGTCCACCCAGTTCAACGTCCCAAAGCCGCCGACGAAGTAGACATCAATGACTTTGTTCATCCGGTAAAACGTGTAGTCGCCCCACCGGTCGTCCAGGTCGGATTCTTCCTTTCTTGCGGCGTACTTGGCTTTGAAGATCTCGTTCGCGCTTGTCTGGTACTCGGGTGGGAGCCGGTGGACGTCGCCGAAGATCGTGACGCGCGCGTTCGCGAGGCCTCCCCAGCCGTTCATCTTTACCGTCAGGCTAGCTCTTGAATTGTACGCCAAGTTTCTTGTGTGCATGGCTAGCGGCGTGAGACAGAACACAGGGTACCCGTCCCCATCCGTCGCGAAATCAACCGTGCTCGCAAAAGGGTACCCCGTCCGCCGGTGGTTCATGTTGCTCATGATCGTTGATAGATCAGCGTAATCCGCGAGTTCCATCAGGTTGCGCGCCGCGACCGCTACTGATGGGAGATCCGCGTCCTTCATCGAGTTCAAAACGCCCCCACTCAGCGGAGTCCTAAGTAGCCTAGTCAAAGAGCCCTTCTTCTTGCCGCTCTCGATGGAATCCTTGTCCGCGGATGAGTTATTGGAGGAAGCAACTTCGGACTGTCTGGGTAGCGATAACTCGATGGCCTTGTCAGAACTAGAGGGCTCTTTGAACGGCTTGGAGGGCGGCGGCGTCTTCATGGCGGGTGACGGCTTTTTTGAAATCGAAGTCTCAGATGATGACGGCGTCGACGCATCCTTCGTGGGGTTGCTCCCGCTCCCCTGTTTCACCACCGCGGGGTTGTTCACCACGCCTCCACCGTTGGGGCCAGGGCCACTGCCGGCGTTGGGGTGGGCTGAAATTCTTGTGCTGGATGTTTTTGACGATCCTACTGGGATTTGATCGCTCACCGCGCCGTACCAGCTCGTCCGCTGAAACCCCGCATTCGTGGAAGCCGAGGACCTTACCGAGGTGCGCTTTGAACGTGTGGGTTTTGAACTGCTTGTCGCGGTTGGGGATGGCGACGTTTTGCTGCCTAACGGACCGGTGTCCATGGACGTGCGCTGTGTTGGCCTGCTATCCGCACTCGTGCCCGTGGTGGTCACCCCGGTCGCGCCTCCGTTAGCCTTCGTGGCGCCCGCCTTGTCCACCCCCCGCCCCACGGGCGACCCAGGCCGAGGCGCTCCCCCAGATGGCAAACGCGTCGGGGAGTTCCCCCGGTGGTTGTGCCCGTTAGGGTTCGCAGCCTGCGCGCGGGTAACACGGGTGATGCTTGGTCTGCTTGTAGATCCAGGCCGTACGCGCGATGGCGCTATAGACCCGAGACGCGTGGCCGTGAGACCCGACGCGGACACGCACGACGCCGCCATGGTCATCTACTTTTAAAAACAAACAACTTCAAAAGGGTTTGTCTTCAACGTGTGTACGTCGTAGCGTGCGCGGTGGTGTGACGAACGCGGTGAGCGAACGCGGTTTGAGTATTCGCGCGGCGTCCAAACAGGACGTCCGACGCTGTGACGTTCGCGGCCGGGCGCGGGCGCGGAGTGAAGAACAGGACGGAGACAGGATAGTTTGAAATCTGCGGCGCCCAACCGTTTTCTGACGCGGCCAAAAAGTGAAAATTTTGCCAATCGCCACCTGGAATCTCGGGAACTCAAGAACCTTGAGTTAAAATGAGGGACAAGCGATCTTCAGTGCTCTCGAACAGCCTGAAAAACTTTCTGACATCCACAAGTCGCCTCGCGTCGGCGGCGGCGGTGGCTCTCGCGCCTCGATGCGCTCGTCGGATGACTCCAAATCGGAGGCCAGGGACGCTGAGGACCCCGATACGGCCGTGGGTGATGCTTCCGAGGATAGCGATGGGAGTGATGAGGACAGTGGCGATGAGAAAGAGTCTGGAGACGAGGATGACTCTGCTTCTGATGATGAAGGCTCCGAGTCGGAAACCGGGTCTGTTTTGAACCTGGCTTTAGCCGAGGATGGCCGAGTAGCTGCGCCCCTGTTACCTTTTCTGCATCTCGATGGGTTCAAATCCTGGCCAAAGTTCATCGACGTTGGCGGGGACGGTGGGGACGGTGGGGACGATGAAGGAAAATCTAAATTCAATCATTTACTCGACGACTGTCGCTCGGTGTTCACGGCTCGGGCGAAAACAAAAAAAGGCCCGTACAGTTCCGGCAAGACGTACTGGCTATCAGCGGATACATCCCCCCGGTGCGCGTTAGAGGAAATAGCAAGGAAAGTGTTCGAGCTTCACACGAAAATCGCAGTGGAGGAGTATGAAAAGGCGTACAATAATAACATGAACGTCGCGAGTTGTTCTTCTCACGAACAAGAAATGCCCCCGCCTTTCGACCTTTCCCGATCAGGCGCGGAGTGGTGGACGCAGTGCATCGACGGTGGCGACGAAATCGGCATGCACTGGGACAAGGACTATGCCTTAGAGCAAAGCGACCTGAACATCCATCCCCAGATCGGGACGGTGACGTATTTTTCGGGACACGGCGCGCCGACGCTGATGGTTCGGAAGCGAACGCCGGTTTATTTTTCGGAAAGCGTCGCCGGCGGGTTTGATGACTTTCAAACAAGTTTTATGGGCAATTACTCTGATAGCTCCAGGCAAGTGCCACAACACACAGACTGTGACGCTTTTCTCTCCTACCCAGCAATTGGGAAGCACGTCTCGTTCGACGGGTCGTGGCTGCACGGCGCGCTTCCCGAGCTCGCTGGGAAAAGAAAAACGCACAAAAAAGAGTCAACCACTAGGGTAACTTTTCTCGTCAACGTGTGGCTCAACCACGTCCCGTCCACCGCGGTGCCGCTGCCTGAGGGTGTGTTGAGTGGATTGTCGCCTGTGGGGGCGTTTGGTGGTGCATTGGACGAGACGGATACTGCGACGAATGATGCCGTCGCTGAGGTTGACGTCGCGGCGGTTCCGACGGACTTCCAAATTTCTCGAGTTTTCAAGCACGCTGATAAGGACTTTTTAATGAGCTTCGACGTACCTGAACAGTGGTTTTCGAAAGGGGTGGATATAGATAGTACGTCTAATTCCTTCGCTCTGAAGGGAACTAACGGTACTGTGGGTGAAGTCAAAGAAACCCAACCGACGAAAGGCATGAAAAGGAAGAAGTAACGTTTTAACAAGTAAGGCTATTTTACTCGCTCGTCTGTTCCTCGTCCTCCTCTCCCTCACGCGCTTGCTTGAGTTCCTGTAAACGTGTCTCCGCCGCCGTGTCCTGCCCCCCCCACCGCGTTGTTTGCGCGTCGAACAGCTTCAACACTTCAGTAGGCGTAGACGCGTCGGCGACGTTCTTATCGTTTCGCTGCTGAATGAACCGCGGGAATCTCAGCGAAATCCCGCGTGACTCGTGCCTCATACCAGCCGCCGCTAAGTGCTTCGGCGACAGCGTCAAGTCCGCCCCCCTGATTTCCCACACTTCTTGAGGTGTAAACCACACGTCGGGAGTTTCCAGGGTTCCGTAATAAGAAGGTTTAGTTGGTTTTCTTTGGTCATTTGTGTCGTCCCTAATACTTTTATACTGCTCCGTTTTCTGCTCGTAAAACACATCAGTAAACCCGGACATACACCGACACATGGATTGATAGGACTCGGTTTCGGGGTCATAAACCGCTAATAGAAACGGGCTGAACCACCCCGCTTTTCGTCCGTTACCGAACCAAGCCCCGATTGGGACTAAGTCTAGGGAATCACGAGTCGTCGAACCCAACGTTTCGCAGTAGTCGCGTTTAAGCTTGAGCCAGCTCTCTGCGCGAACGCTAGGGGAGTATAAGCTTTGATTTCCGTCCAGTTTCTTCAGCATGATCCCCTCACACGCCGCGTCCACGGCGTGTAGGGTTATCTGTTCCACGAGTCCTATAGTGTGGCCGTTTTCAGTAACGCTACCATTCAAAACACCAGTAACTTCCTCTGATTTGGCGAGCTCGAATATTCCGGGAAACTTGCCGAGTCCGGGCAACGCGGTTGACATCAAGTTTCGTCGCTCGCGGAGGGAAAGGTCGTACGCGTGCGTAGTCGTTCCACCCACGTACAGCAGGTCAAACATAAACACGCACACTTGTGTTACGTTGTTAGTGCCACTCGTCAGATTCTTACTACTACTACTGCTCCAAACTTTCGGTCTGCTCGCTAGGTCTTGAAAAGGGAGAAGCTTGCCCGTCTCTCGATCGATACCCACGATTTCGGCGTCGATCACGACGCCATCACAGTTTGGGTCTGCCAACCAATACGCATCTTTCAGCACGTCCCTAAAGCTCGTCACCACATCTGGAAAAACTTCTGTTCTGTCTTCGCAGTTCCGTGAGAAAACAAACACGCTCCAATTTTCGACGTCAGAGCGGTTCTTTTTTTGATCGCCGGGCGGCGCGCAGTGTATCTGCGCTCGCACGCCGTCGTACTTGTACTCGGCCAGAAAAGTGATTGTGTTCGATGTAACACACTTTATACTACTCGTAACACCCTTTTCAACACCCGTGTCGCGTACACACGCTTTCATCACCGCGTCCTCCACCCCCCCCGTGATGGACGCGAGCATCGGTTTGCACGGCGTTCCCGGTGTTAATCGCCCAAACTCGACGACGCCCGCGACACCGTTTTGAATCAACGGCGGAAGCAAAGTCTCGAGGGAAGGGCACAACGCGTACGCGCGTTGCATGGAAGCCATGATTGCTTTAGGGTTTGTGTTTAGGGTTCTCATGGTTTCACCTTTACCCTTTAGGGTTTCGCCTTCAGGGTTTGTTACCTCCTTGCTCAACGCGTGAAACTCCTCTGCTGCTTCCGCGAGCGCCGCTAGGACCGCCACTCGGTTCGCCCCCACGCGTAAGTTCCTTACTAACGTCCTTGTTAAGTACTTAGTCTCAACAGGCGAACACGCGCGTAACATACAAATCATTAAATCCTTTCTCCGAGAAGTGCTTCCCTTGCCTGACTGTTTGGTCATAGACCTCAAAGTTTGTAACACGGAAACAACAGTAAGCGGTTTCGGTTTCACGAGCGTGGCGAACCCTTTTTGGCATTTCATCGCGACGTCGCCGAGGTCGCCCAACTCGTCGTGAAGACTTGAGATTTTTTGCCGACTGGTCCCGGTGACTTCGCTTATCGCGGCACAAACAGCTGTGCCTCCAACATTGAGCTCGGAGTTTACCAAGTAACTCGGAAAGCACTTCCCGAAGACTAAATACACTGTGGCGAGCAAATCGGTTGGCGCTCTTTTCAGGATTTGCAGAAACATTGCCTTCAGCGTCGCGTGTTTCTCCAGGCGTTTTTTTGTGCTGCTTAGGGTTTCGAAAACGTGCGCGAGGTATTTATATGGGATGTTTCGTAGGGTTTCAGGCCAGATATTGTCAAGGGTCGCGGTCGTAGGGGTATTTACCCTGGCAGCCGCGCCAACGCCGCCGCGCGACGCGCATTCATTTGGAAACCCACTCGTGGCTTCTTTGCTTTTTTTCATCACCGTAGTGCCTACAGTGTCCGCTCCTGTGTCCTCGGGGGGGCGCCTCGGGGCCCCTTTTGAATAGCCCGTCTTTACGTTTACGACGTGTAGAGCCATTGTGGGCCGGCTGGGGGGGTCACGAGTCGCCCCCGCGGGTAGTGGCGCGGTCGCGACGTCACTGGGCTGCGATGAGAAATTCGCGGGACACGTGTCGACGTTTTGTGGCCCCGTGCCTGTCCCCGTGTCTACTCCGGAGCTGGAAGCAGGCCCGCCCCCAACATCACCGCCGCCGAGGAAAGTTTTCAAACTGCGCTGTGTCGACGGTGACTGCACCTTGTCGCTCGCTCGTCGTCCCTTCTTGGTGGAGGGCTCAACGGTGGAACCAATCGACCGGCGTTTCGCGTTAGGCGATGACGATGATGGTTGCGAAAGCACCCGGTCGCCCCTCGGGTCGCTCATGGCGAAGTGCCGGTTCACTGCGTGTTCAACATCGCCGTTGGAACGAGTAAGCATCGCGACACATGCTTCGAAACTCAAACCCACGATGGATTGGAGCACGGCCACGGGGTCAGGGTCACCTGCGTCACCCATCGCGCCACCGCGACTGGCGATGGCAATCTGGGAGGTGCCGAAAAATAAACAACCATAAATGTTTCGTCTTCGTCGTGCCCACCTCGCACGTGCACCGCGCGCGGTCTTTGACCGGCGGCGACATTTCGTCGTCGTCGCGTCGCGATGCGTTTGGAGGTGTCGAGTGAACGCCAACGTGAGACCGTGGAGGGTTTGGAACCGAACACGGACGTTCATTCCGAAAGGACCGCGGTCGAGAATTTCTCAAGCCACGACAATGGCACCGCGTCGACATCCGCCAAACCCAGTGGCGGTGTGTTCGGCGTGCTCCGCGCCCTTTCCGACGACCGTCACGGAAGGCAGCTACGAGCAATCCTGCTGTTCACCCTCTCAAGGGACTTCAAACCCAGTGAGCCCTTTGTAGTGGAGATGTACGTGACGCACGGGTTTACGCGTGAGACAATCACCTCTGAGATTTTCCCAGCCTGGACGTACGCCCGCGTGCCGTCGCTACTCGCGGTGATGCTTTTATCGAACTACTTGGGGTGTAAGAAGACGGTACTGCTGGGAGTGCTGAGTGCCGTGTTCACGGTTCTCATAACGCTTTTCGTGACGCACGAAACAAGTTATGCAACCGTATGGCTACTAGTCAGCCAAGTTTCAGTCGCGTTTTCCTTCGCGTCGCACCAAGCGTTTGTAGGTATGACGTTTGCGACACTTCCGCTCGCGAAACACCCGGCAGCGGCGCACGGCATAAAAGCCGTTACGTTAGTCGCGACGAGCATTTCGTCACTATTAGGACAAGCAGTGGTGAGTGAACACCGGGTGGCGTTTGCTTTCGTACTCACGCTAGCGACGCAGGGTTGGTCTGCGTACTTAGCTGGACAGCTCGCGGAAGGTGAAGCGGCTGATGCCTCAAACGAGAACTCCGACGCGCTGATTACGGATGGTGATGACGCGTCAGAAAACGACTCCCTCGGTGGATCTACGACTGTAACCGCCATCGCAACCGCACCTCGCACCGCAGCGGTATACTTGTGGTGTTTGTGGAGCGTCGCATTCGCCCCGCCGCACGCGTTTGTGTCTGGGAACTGGCAACTTTTGTTCCGTTCTCACACGGGTAAACAGTCTCACTCCGACTTCGGGAACGGGTACTTCTTAGCAACACAACAGCTGGTTGCGTTGGCAGTTACGTTCCTGGTCGGCGCGTTGGCGTACAGAGGTGCGAAGCAAACGAATAAGCATAAGAATACTCTACCGAGTTTTGTGATTCTGGTCGGGTCCGTTTTCACAGGGGCGGTGTGTGTTTTCATTGCGGGGTCGCGGGTTGGTGAAACGATTGTGAGGTGCGCACTAGTCGTGGTCGTCGCTGTTTTCGAAAGCGTATCAAGCGTGTGCGCCGCCACCGTGGCGAGCCAAGCGAAGCAAGTAACGTACGTGAGCCGCTCATCACCTTCATCACAGGGTAGTAGCGACGAAGACGAAACGAGAAGAGACCCAAACGCGCACCAACATTCTCAAAATATCGCCACTCGCTTGACGTTTCTCTTCGCGCTTCTGTCCGTCGCTGGGTATGTTGTTGAGTTAATTACTGAGTCAGTAACGGACACATTATATTTATCTATTAGGCCACGGTTCATCGCAAGATCAATGGTGCTCTTCGTAGCTACTGTGGGGTTAGCCGCGGCGTTGGGTGGCGAGCGACGGCGGCAGAGAAATCTATTAGACGACGCCGACGTTTTGCTCGCCGCGCCGTTGCTTCCGGACGGCACCTAGGAGCGGCTGACGTAGAGAGAGGGATTCGAGGTAGAAACGTGTAATGTTGTAGTGTAGAGAAGAGTGTACTATGAGATTCACGACACGAATTCGCCTTCTTTTGAGATGATTAGTGTAAGATTACATCAAAAATCTAAAAAATAGTTTATGTCCTGAGGAACAACAAGCGGCCGCTTCCGCTTTCGCAAAAGCGCATTCCCGCTCAGACCTCTCGGGCTGTGTGCAACGCAACGATAAATTGGTCAACATGCAATGAGCGATGTTGAGCAAATTACCAGCCGCCGCCGCCGCCACCGCCACCGCCGCCGCCTTGGGCGCCGCCGGCCTGGCGACCGTTGACGGGCTGGAAGGAGCGATCGTTGGA
>TARA_B110000977_G_scaffold201878_1_pt1 | contig 12827 bp, 8 predicted proteins | sample TARA_B110000977 | Tara Oceans TARA_B110000977 (sample SAMEA4397798) | marine metagenome | biome: Polar Biome; feature: [SRF] surface water layer (ENVO:00010504); material: water (ENVO:00002006), including particulate matter (ENVO:01000060) such as... | depth 5 m | reverse complement strand
CAAACCAATAGGCTGCGCGACTCCGCGGTCGCCCCCCCCCACCTGGACGGCACCCTCCCCGGTGACTTCGGTTTCGACCCCCTCGGTCTCGGCGCCGACCCTGCGCGCCTTAAGTACTACCAAGAGGCTGAATTGATGAACGCGCGGTGGGCGATGATGGCCGTGGCTGGCATCACGGCCACCGACGTGCTCCAAATTGGAGGCCCGTGGTACGAGGCCGGCACCGGGGATTACGACTTCCCCATCCCCGCGCTCCTCGCTGTGCAGTTCCCTGTTATGGGGATTTTGGAATTGAAGCGCATCCGCGGCTGGCTCTCCACCGGCAAGTCGGGTGTCAACGACAACTTCCCCTGGGACCCCATGGGCATGAACAACGACGCCATGGCCCTGAAGGAAGTGAAGAACGGCCGTCTCGCGATGATTGCGTTCGTCGGGATCGTGGTGCAAGCCATCGTGTACCGCACCGGACCGGTAGCCGCGCTCAAAGACCACGTCACCGACCCGTTCGGATGCAACATGGCCACCAACATCATGCACATCGGCTCGACGTTCTAAATTTATGTCAATAAGTTGGACAATGGGAGTGGGCGTGTAGTGCACTGTGGTGCAACGAATGTGTGAAGTGGATCGATCGGGTCGTTGGTGTGAACGAAAAGGCAACGGGTGATTCTCAGAAATAGCTAGAGGGCGGGTGACGAAGCGTGTGTGGTGCAATAAAAAGACACTCTCGCGCATTTTCTTGTTTGTCTGTCATTGTCGTGTGTCTCTCATTTCACCGTGTCTGTGGTTTTCTAGTCTCTCGTATCACGCGTACCTGTGAGCGTTTTTCTCGCAAAACGATTGCACTTCACTTGTGTGGTTCAAGTGGTTACTGGGGACAGGAAGCGCCCCAAACGTTCACAGCAGCGTTCGCACGGGGTACTGCATGTGATCTTGGGGGGCGTCGCCGAACTCGTAGTGTCCGCTCCACGAGTCAGGGCCGTGCTCAACAAAGTGCACGAGCACGGGGTCTTGCATGCCGCGTGCGGGCGCGAGATGCTCAATGACTCCTCTTCTGAACTCGCGCCCACATTCACCCCCCACGCGTAACTTCTTTTGAAATTTCAACATCTGTTGCGTATACGCATCAGATAGGTCCGGTTTGTTGCCAGTTGCCTGCGCCGCCGCACCAATAGATGTTGTGGAGACAAACAACCTCGCGAAGTCGTCTACGCTGAACTCGACGTCCTCGTCTGTCAGGGCTTTGGCGCTTCCAGTGCCCGTCAAGTGTTCCACCCGACCATCTGGCCCCGTGCATGAAATAGGGACAGGACGCGCCCCTAGCATCGTCAGCGTCGTTCGCACGGGCTCCGGGGGGGCGGTTTCGGCGGCGCGCGTGTTCTGTGTGTCAGGGCCATGTTGGATGAAGTGAATGAGCAGCGGGTCTGCCATGCTGCCGCGGTTGCCGAGCTTGTGTACGACGTGCTTGACGACTTCGCGTCTGAACTCGCGCGCGAGGTCACCCCTGACGCGCATCTTCTTATGAAACATCATGAACTATTGATGAAAGTCGTCAGATACGTGCGCTTCGTTGCCAGTCGCCATCGCCGCCACACCGCGGTCCGTTATGCGGATGAACAACTTCTTGAAGTCTTCCACGCCGAAATCGTCGCCAATCGTCGCCAGATTGACTGAAGGCTCGCCTTGGGTTTTCTCCTCGACCGTCGTCCACACGTCCCTCATCCCCATACAAGATGGCTCCACCTCTTTTAGGCCCAACAACCCACACCTCTTCTTGTGTGATTTTCAGTCACTCAGTTGACACTCACGACCGCAGTAGTACGTCGTCACGCCCTTCTTCAAGCACTTGTTGCACTTCTTTTTTCCTTCGCAGCCGCACAACACGCACAAATGACTCTTGAAGGGTCCCGACGACGGGGAAGTGTTGGGCAGTGACGCCATCTCAGCTGCGGCAGTTTCGCGACAGTGGCCGGGTGTGGGGTTCAGCGACAGTTTAGCGCGTAACTTGCAACGCGCGCACATCTGCAGTGTCGCCGAAAGGGACCGCCCCTGGTCGACCTCAGATCCCTCGGAAGACGAACGGACGGTCCGATAAAAACAGAAAATGAGAAAATGACGAGGCAAAACTCGAAACAAACAAACCTGCTCGTTCAGTCCTCGCGGCGCCCCCCTTGTACGCCCCACGATGCCCGGCGCTATGGTCCCCGCCCCAGTGGTGGTGCACTTCAAGTTCGGCGGCGAGGTGAGTCACGCCTCGGTGACGGTGCCTTCCCCCGCCACGGTCAAAGCGGTGTGCGCCTCGATCTTAGCGGCGCGGGATGATGTGCGCAAGATGCTGAGCGACCAATACGTTGGATTCGAGCTCGCGCTGTGTGATGGCGATAGCGGAAGGCCCATGGCCCCTGACGCCCCAAACATCGAACCCGAAAGCAAAGTAGAAGTAGTGTTAACGAAAGAATACGCGGTACGCGCGTTCGCGCCAGTGCGCAAGTACGTGGTCGGTAGATTCCTCGGCACGAAGCCCCCAAAGTTCAAAGCCGGGAGGGCAGCGGCGGTGGATTGGTCAATGAGGGCGAGCGCGCCTGAGCTTCAAGGCCAGCACGGCCTACTCCATCTAGTAGCAGGAGGCAAGATTCAAGCCAAAAAGGAAAATTTCCAAGGCACCCGTGAGACGGGTGCGCTCGGCAATTTCTACCTCCTGATGATGCAAGCGAACACCACGGATGTTTGCGCGATTCCGATGGAGGGGTGGTACAACTTCCGACCCGACGCCCCGCGGCAAGTCCTAACCCTGGAGGAAGCCGAGGAAGCCCTGGAACGCAGAGCGCACAACCAAACCGCGACAACTAATTTCATGGAACGGCATGGGAAACAACAAGGGGGTGATTTGGGTTTAGAGGATACCAACGGGTTGAGCGACGACGACGACGACTTGAATGCCAACAAATACTCGGATGACGATCTCGACGAGGACGACCCGGTCGAAGCTGTACGTCGGCGAAAACTAAAGGAAAAGCGCGCGGCGATTAAACGTGAAAAGAACCTAGATGCTAACAGCAAGTTCGGCGATGCCGTGGATGAAAGTGCACCGGGCGCCAGGGGTATGCGGAAGCAGGACGGGGACGACTGGGAGCACGACGGCGGCGCGAGCGATGACGAATTGGCGGGCGAAGCGGATGAGCTTCAACAGGAGGAGCCGCCGCCTCCGCCAGTTGGGGTGCACGACTCGGATGACGAACGAGACGGAGATATTGACGAGGACGGTAACAGGTTAGATGCGTCAGGCAAGGCACTTAACAAGCTACTAGGCAAGCAAGAGGAAGAGCTGAACGACGGCGGGATTTCTGATGACAGCGACGACGACGACGAGTTCGTCGATCCCGACCAGGAAGAGCTGCACCCGTTTCTGTTACAGCAAAGAGACAAAATGAAAGCCATAGAAGCGGCGGAGGCGGCGGTGGAGACGACTGTTATAACGACGAAAGCACCTGTATCGACCGGGGTGAAACGCTCGCGGAGTGACGACGACATTGTCGACAAGTCGCCCGTCGGGAGGTCGGCGAAATCTGCGAAAGCGGTGAAAAATGAACCTGTTTCGATTCTGCAATCCTCCGCGGGTACTTCCACCATGCGCCCGATCGAGTCCGCCCTCCGCGAGATTCTAAAAAAAGGCGGCAAGCCCACGACGAAGGACGTTACGAAGCAGTTGCGTAAGAAAGGCCTTTTAAACACGGATTCCGATAAAACGGAACTGAAGGAAACAATCGGGAGGATAGCGAGGATCAGAAAAGAAGGGAATACAGCGGTCGTCGTGTTGCAATAGATTGGAGTTGAATGACAAGTTAATGACGAGTAAATGCGTGCGATAACTTAGAGATATTCTTGATACATACATAGTCTCACTCCCTGACCCTTACTCTACGCTAAGCACTTCATGATGAACCTGGCTAAGTGTTGCAGTTCTTCCTGGCACGCAGAGTGCGCCATCCCGTTGTAGGTTTGAAAGTCCAGATTTTTAAAGCCCATTTCCGTTAAACGTTCGGCGGTCATCTGCCCGTACTCGTATTTCAAAACCTGGTCCGCGGTGCCGTGCGCGAGGAAAACATTCAAATCCCTGGCGTGCACGCTGAGGGCATCAGGGTAGTCGTCCCTCAGGGCGAGGTACGTGCTCATCGCGGCGACGCCGGCGAGTTTTTGCGGAGACCGCAACGCCGTTGTCAGCGCTATTACGCCCCCTTGGCTGAAGCCTCCCAGTAGAATCTTGTCACTAGGAACCCCCTCCGCGATTTGGTCCTCAATAAGCGCGGTGACGTACTTTGTTGACCCTAACGTCTGCGCTCGGTCGTCCACGTTGCCCTCTACCGAGAGGTCGACGATGTCGTACCACCCGGTCATGCGCATCCCGCCGTTCAGCGTAACGGGAATCGTCCGCGCCGTGGGGAAAATCCACTTGACACCTTCAATAGGCATCTGACTCGCGACGTCCGCCCACCCGTGGCCCGTGTCCCCAAGGCCGTGCAGGAAGATGCACACCGCTTTCGTCGCACCGCCCTCGGGGGGAGGGACCACGATCGGCGCGGGGTACCCGGTGAACGCGGAGGCGGAGGCGGTAGATGCCATGGCGCGGACCGATCGAGTTGAGGCGAGGACGGTGAGCACGACCCCGGCGCCTAGGGCTCTGCGAGAGTACTTAGCGGGACGAGACGCTGGGGCGCGTTGGTGAAACACACCAGATGAAGTGCGCAGACGCGTAGCGAAACGCAAAGTACCTGAGCACAAGCTCATATGAAGTGCTCGGGAGGCAATGACCTAGCGGATTTCGGGAGACGATATTTTCATGTTGCTTGTTTTTTTTCAACTTACTATCAACTCGCGTTCCCTATTACTTATACACCGTACCATACGGATTCGCCCCCTGCTGTCGCACGTCCTCTAGCAGCGGCGGCACGACCGATATCAGGCTCCGTCCAATGAACTCCTTGACCATCTCGGCTTCCTCCATGTTCCGCGTGTGCCCCAATCCCGGCAGCGCGTGAAACTCCACGTGCTGCATCCCCATCTGCCACAGCGCTTGCTGCGTGGCCCTGCCCATGGAGATATCAAGCACAGGGTCCGCATCACCATGTGCCAGAAAGAACGGGACGTTTCTCGCAACCGAGCTAACCTTCCGTGTGCCGTCAACGTACTGCTGGTGCATCGGTAAGTAGGACGATAGGGCTATGACTCCGCCGATTGCAATGCCATCTAAAGCATGCACAGCAGTGGTTAGCGCCACTGCCCCTCCCTGACTAAACCCCCCTAGCACGATCCTGTTCGCGGGCACCCCTTCTCTGATAATTTGAAGCACCATCTGCCGAATGTACTGGCTGCTCTCCTCGATCCCAACCTCGTCGTTCCACATGTTCTGTGGGTTCAGGGTTCGCATGTCGTACCAAGCCGGTTCCTCTCGGTCGTAGTTGAGTTGTACGTTCCGCAGCGGCGCTACGGGGAAGATCCACCGGATGTTTTTAAACGGCGCCGCGCTGAATATGCTCTCCATGCCCTTCGCGGCGCCGCCTAGGCCGTGTAGTAGGATAACAACTGCTTTCGCCTCCGTGCCACTTATCGGGCCTAAAACCACGGGCTCGGGGTACGCGTAGTTGCCTAGATGAATCTTGCCATCGTACACTTTCGCATCGTTTGTCGCGACCGCGGAGGAAGTGACGCACGTTAACAGGACCAGGCCGAGCACCAGCGCGATGTGGCCCGCGCGTCGCGGTAGTGCGGTCCACCCAAACATCGCAAACGCACTTCTGCCCGTCACACTCCACGAACCAGGCCAATCGGCGCGCAGGCCGATGTGATGTGCGCGTAGTACAGCATGTCTTTCTCGGGGTGTTGGAAACTTCTTGGCTTTCTGCTTTTGTTTTTGTTCGACATTTCGCGTTGAAAGAGTATCAACGGTCAATCATTGACCGGTGATAACTAGCATGTAGGGGTCAGTCACGTATAAGGTCGGTCAAGCGCTCCTTTCAACGTTGTTGCATGTCAAACTCTCGTTTCCTTCTCGGGTGGTCCGCGAAGCAATTTAACTTCTCATTTCGGTCAGTGTCACGCGCGCCTCGGGCGGCGGTTGGCGGCGATTGCAAACCCGCGATGCCCATCGAGCAGTTCGTGGTGAGCGAGGTGGAAGCTCGGAGCCCGTCGTTCGGTTTGAACCGCGGGGTCGGGTACGACAGCCGAGTTCTCCAGGGTGGACAGGCAACCCAAAGCGGCTCGAAGTGGGAAGGCACGTTTCCCAAGTTTAGCTCCGGGCAATCACCCAGAGCTTCTCCTATATTCGGAGACTCCGCCGATTCCGGCGTTGGTTCACGACGGACCAGTATCTTGGAGTTCTTCGCAAACGCGACGAGCGGGGATGGAGAGGGAGGTGGTGTGGGTACCTATGGACCAAATGGAGGCAAAGGCACCAAATCTAACTCCTTCAAAACATCCACCGTCTTCTTCTTCTTCGTCGCGCACTGCTTCTTCGCGTCAACGCAAGGTTTGTTCAACGACTTGTTGATTTTGAAGGGCTTCCACGCGCAGTTCACATTGTTAGCGGTGCACAACGCTTTGTGCGGAGGCGTGGGTTTTTTAGTAGTGACACACATCCCGGAGGAAGCCAAGAAGAAACAATTAAAATTTTCGCAAATCGTAAAGTACTGCGTGCCGTTAGCGGTCTGCCATTCCACCAAACTATACGCCCAAAACAAGGCCTTAGAATACGTCACCCCAGCATTCCTATCAATGACGTACGGCGCGACCCCGGTGTTGGTCGCGGGGGCGTGCGTTGCGATCGGGTGGGAGCGTTTTGGGTTGCGAGCTGGTGCGTTGATTTCGTTAGCGGCGTTCGGCGTCGTGCTCACCGCCGCCGGCGAGATGAATGAATCGCATGCCGGCGACGACGGTGGTTTTATAAATTTCGGGCTCATTCTCGCGTTCACCTCCGTGGTAGCGGAGGTTGGCAGGCTGGTGTTGCTGGAGCAGCTGTTGAGACGCGTGCAGGTCACGGTGGGGGGGCTGCTCGTGTACACCGCGCCGATGGAAATATTTTTACTTTCATTAGGGGCGGTCGTGTTTGAGTCGAGTTACTTGATAAACGAAGTGCCGCAGTTCGATAGTTCACTTTGGTGGCTACTACTTCTGAACACCGCGTGGGCGCTGTGCACCAACGTCACGACGTATTGCTTCGTGCGTGTGGGGTCCGCGCTGTTAGCGGCGTGTAGTGCGCCGTTCAAAGACGTCGGAACCATCGTGTTGAGTGATCTTTTCGTCGAGCCGAGGCACGAAAGCCGATTAGCCGTTTTCGGATACTCCCTCGCCTGCGTCGCGTCCTTCGCGTACTGCGTCGAGAAGTTAGGCGAGCGGGAAGAGAGTAATGATTTGAATTATGGGTTGAGTAATGGAGGAAGTAGTGGTGAAGAAAGTCCTGACAAGACAAACTCTTCGCGGTCATCAGGCACCATCTCTGGTAAGGAAAACGAACGCGCGCCGTTGCTGGAGGTCCGCGCGAATGCAAAAGAAAATCAAATTGACGCGGAAAGTTTCGAGATGAAACAGAAACAGATTAAGTCTCGCGAGCGGGGTAAACGATTACGTCTGTGGCTGATTCTTGGCGCCGTATTTTTAGCAGTGTTCGTGAACATTTTCTTCCTGTTGGTGGAGTCGCCGGACGAAGCGCTTGAACAGGCGGGGCGGATGGAATCGTCGCGGGAAGTCGAAAACTTGGTGTTGGAGGCGCTGGAGGAGAAGGAAGTCGTCGGCGGGTATAGCGCGCACCGAACAGAAAACGATGTATATTAGGGGCTAGTTGTAGTACTGATATAGGATATCGGACATAGAGTATCCAATGCGATAGTGACACAAGACGTTCCCCGTATGAGTAGATTTCGTAGGAGTATTCAATCTAGCATTACTCGTCCCATCACAAAACGTTGCCGACCACCGGGTACTTGCCTTCAAACTTTTTTATCCAGTCGTCCAGCGTTTTTGTTTCCTCTTCTGTTAGATCCGAAACCTCACCTGTGACGTCCTCTTCTGACAAGCTCATCTTGGCCAACGCGCGTGAGCAGTCCTTTCCTGCGAAGGCGTTGTATGCGCCTCCCTTTCCGTAAAAATCGCGCCCCGCCGTGACATCGTAAATCACGCCGCGAGCGGCGAGCAAAACTGGGAGGGTCTCATCGGACCCAACGTAGCGCTTCAGCTCCGCCACGGTCAAGTCTTTCTTGGCCATCGGAGCGGGGTTTGGCGGATTCTTTTCAGTACTGGTACTCTCTGTCGTCTCCGCCTCGTCACGAGGTTTCAGAGGCGAATTGGGTTTGGGACCCGCGTTGGCTTTGGGCACACGCCGATCAGGGGAACTCGCCTTTTTTGGCGAGCTCGATCGGGCTGATTTTTTCGCAACGTCACCGCGCTTCAGGCTCCACCGGAACTCCGTGGGCACCTTAAGCAACACCGCCGCCCCGATCAAATACCCCAATCCAGCGATCCAGTGGCCCAGCGCTCCGGGGGTCCGAGTGCCAGCCTCGGAGGAAGGCATATGCTGGAGCGCGTGAAAGTGAGATTGCTGACGAGGAAAAGTTTGGTTTTTATTATCTTCGCTGTGAGTTATGACAACGTCTCATCGAAATCCCACCGTCTCGTCTCTTTCTCCTCCTAAGGTCATTCACGACGTGTCAAACGCCCCACCCAGCACCTTCCCCACCACCGGGTACTTGTCGTCGAACTTTCTGACCCAGTCGTTTAACACGTCCCGCTCCGCGGCGTACAAATCGCTCACGTCGTCGTTCAAGTCTTTCGCATCGAGTGAGACTTTTGCTAAAGCTCGGCTGCAATCGATTCCCGCGAACCCGTTGTACGGCCCTCCTTTGCCGTAGAAATCTCGCCCGCGAGTCACGTCGTATATCACGCCTTTCGCCGCGAGAAGCACCGATAACGAGGTGTTGCTTCCGTCGTACCGCTTCAATTCACCAACAGTCAAGTCCCCTTTCGCCATAGGATCGGGGAACACCTCCTCCACCTCGGGTTTCGTTTGGTTTCGTTTGCTCCATTTCGTGCTTCCCCCGACCCGCGCGGCGAAGGGCGAGGGGTACCGGAACACGAACACCGCGGCGAGCAAGTACGCGACCACGAACGCGAGGAGCACGGCTCGCCAGTTCTCGCCGGTCGCCGATTCAACGAGCTCAGAGAGGGAAGGAAACTCCATGGTGGTGCGAGGAATTGTGAATCACGAGTACTGTCGGCGGCGTGTTTTAGTAAAGTCTCGGAAGCCTCGAGGAGCTCACTGTGGGCGGCACGGGCGAAGGTGCGGGAGGTCCACTGCGTGAGTGTGTGGTGCTCGAGACACGATGGCGGACGAGGAGGCACCCGATGTTGTTTTGTCCCCAGAGCTCGCCGCGAGTTTGGGCGGTTCAGGTGGCGATGCGCTGATGCTCGGCGCGCGGAAGAAGCAGAAAAGCGGCGGCGGCGGAGCGGCGAAGCACGGCCCGAGACGCGGCAACGCGCTCCCCCTGGTGAAGAAGCTTTCGAAGTCGCAAAAGCGCAAGCTCGCGAAGGTGGAGGAGGACAAGAGGAAGCGCGAGCAAAGGGCAGGTGTCGTCGCACGGTTAAACGCGGCGAAGCTTGTGTCCGATGAATCGTTAACGCTTTTGCAGGGCAGCGACAGGATGGGCCAACGGATGAGCAAGAGGGAAACTTTAAGACGCGAGCTGAAAGCAGAACGCGCGGGGATTGCTTTGCCTGGGACGGAGAACTCGAGGCTGTTGAAACGGGAAAAGCCGGAAGGAGAAGTTGGGGGTGGAGATGACGACGACAGCGATGACGAATCATCATCAGATGACGACGACTCCAAATCCACGTTCGGCCGGAAACAAAGTTGGCCAAACAAAAACCTACAGGCTGCGACTACCCCGGCTCCAAAAGACACGTACGGCCCCATACACCCGCTGGACCAAGCGAGGTTAGATTTGGAGCGGATAAAAAATGCGGAGACGGAATTGATGCAAGGCGAGGAGAGCGACGATGAAGAGGATGACGAAAATATTGCAGAAGCGAGGGAGAAATTCAACGCGTACCTCCAATCCGCTCGCGCGTTGGCTGATTTGATCCGCCAACGCGACCCTGAGCAATTAAACGAAAGAAACATCGAGAAGCTCGGCCCGAACGCAGTCGCCGCGAGCCTAGATCCGAAAGATGCGGTAGCACAAGCGCAGGCGGCGAACGAAGCGGCGGCGAACGCTGCTAACAAAAAATATCCCGGCGTGTTCGTGGGCGCGAGTTTTTCGGTCGCAGTCGATCGGACGGAAAAGATTCAAACGCAACGCGAGGGTCTACCTATTTTAGGCTCTGAGCACGACATCGTGGAGTGCATCAACTCAAATCCGATCACCGTGATTTGCGGGGAAACGGGCTGCGGGAAAACCACACAAGTTCCGCAGTTTCTGTACGAAGCGGGGTACGGTGCATTAAATTGTTCAGCGCATCCGGGCGCAATTGCGGTGACGCAGCCGAGACGCGTCGCAGTCACTAGTACCGCAACTCGCGTCGCGGATGAGCTAAACGTCAAACTCGCCCAAGAGGTAGGCTACCAAGTCCGCTACGACAAGAAGGTGAGCTCCGACACCACGTCGATTAAGTTCATGACCGACGGCGTGCTTTTAAAAGAGATGCAATCCGATTTGCTGTTACGAAAATACTCCGTGGTGATCATTGACGAAGCGCACGAGAGAGGGGTTAACACCGACATTCTATTGGGACTGTTAAGCAGGGTCGTGCCGCTTAGGGCGGAATTAACTCGAGAAGGCAGGGCCATGGATGGAAAGCCTATCACCCCGTTACGCCTCGTCGTCATGTCCGCCACTTTAAGAGTCTCCGAGTTCGTGGAGAACAAAAAGCTGTGTCCTACGCCGCCCGCGTTGTTGCGCGTGGCGGCGCGACAATTTCCGGTCACTGTTCATTTTTCAAGAGAGACCGTGCACGGCGACTACGTCTCCGCGGCTAAAAAGAAAGTCCTCGCGATTCACCGAAAGTTGCCTCCTGGTGGGATCTTGGTGTTCGTCACCGGGCAACGAGAAGTGGAGCAGCTGTGCAAAAAGCTTAAAGCGGCGTTCCCAAAGCCGGGGGAGGTGGTTGGAAAAGGCTATGTGAAAACAGATAAAAACGATTCAAACGACTCAGCGCAATTAGACCAGTTCAGCGTCGACGCGCTGGACGCCGCCGGCGAGGATTTCGATGAGGACTTGGGAGGGGAAGACACTAGAGGCGATGTGAGAGACGATTTCAACGACGACTCCGACGATGAAGACGCCGCGTCGGACGTTTCCGAAGAGGACGACGTCGTCGTGCACGGGGGCGAAGGAGTGACACCAGAAGAAGCACAAGAGGCGGAAGCAACGTGGATCCGAGCCCACGCCCCGACAACTGAGTTGGAGAATAAACAAAACGACGGTTCATCTTCCAAGAAAGAGGAAGAGGATGGCCCTGGGTATCTACACGTCCTGCCGCTGTACGCCATGCTCCCTCCTGATTTACAGAAACGCGTATTCGACCCTCCTCCAAAAGGCGCGCGGGTCGTGGTGGTCGCGACGAACGTAGCGGAAACGAGTTTAACGATTCCAAACACGCGCTACGTCATCGACGCTGGGCGAGAAAAACGACGAGTGTTCAACTCAGGAAACGAGGTTTCAGATGAAATGGACAACGCCTCCCAGAACGCGGGCATGTCTCGCTTCGAAGTCGGGTGGGTCTCGAAAGCGAGCGCGGAGCAACGAGCAGGTAGGGCTGGAAGAACCGGCCCAGGGCATTGCTACCGCCTATTCTCCTCCGCGCACTTCGTTAACGACTTGGACGACCACGCTGCGCCGCAGATTCTGTGCCAACCTGTGGAGGGGGTTGTGTTGCAAATGCGGGCGATGGGTATCGACCGGGTGGACAGGTTTCCGTTCCTCACGCCGCCTGGGGTTATGTCGTTGAAGAGGGCGCAGAGGACGTTAGCCGTGTTGGGGGCGCTGCGAAGCGCGAATGGATCGAGAAATTCTAAAAGTACTCAAAATAACTTTGGCCACTTCGGATCCTTCGGCGAGGACTCGAACGATGTGGGCATTCTGACTGATTTGGGGAAGCACATGGCGTCGCTACCGATCGGTGTGCGGCACGCGCGTATGTTGCTCGCGGCGGCGGAGTTTGAAAAAAACGCAGAGGGGTGTCTCGCCGCCGCCGTGGTCGCCACTGCCGCGCTGAGTCTTGATTCGCCGTTTCTAAGAGACGACAAGGCTGGTGATGATTCAGGTGATAAAGAAGCCATCGCACGACGCCGAAAGCTGCGTCACAAGTTCCACCACCCGCACTCCGATGCGTTGTCCGCGGCGCGTGCGCTTGTGGAGTATGACAAGCAACCAAGCCCCCGGGCAAAGGACACGTTTTGTGTTGAGCACTGCTTGCACGGTAAGACGATGCGCGAGGCGAGCGATTTGCGGCGGCAGCTTTTGAGAGCGCTGACGCGGAATTCGAAAGATCTATCGAACGCGTTCACCGCCAAAGCGAAAGCTTCCCTGGACAAGTCGTGGGTGTACGTCAACGCACGGCATACGAAAGGCGACGACCCTGCGAGTAGTGCGTTACGAGTGTCAGGCGAAGGGGGTGATTCGAGCCATTCAAAGAGTGCCAAAGAGAAGAAGCGACCGAGTGACTCAAAAGATTCATCAAACGCTTCGGGCGACGCATATCTGCGAAAGGCGTTACTGTCCGGGTGGGCGGATCGCGTGGCAAGACGGGTCAAGGCCAACGAGTTAACAGATCAGGAACGCGAC
>TARA_B110000977_G_scaffold53600_1_pt1 | contig 12829 bp, 10 predicted proteins | sample TARA_B110000977 | Tara Oceans TARA_B110000977 (sample SAMEA4397798) | marine metagenome | biome: Polar Biome; feature: [SRF] surface water layer (ENVO:00010504); material: water (ENVO:00002006), including particulate matter (ENVO:01000060) such as... | depth 5 m | reverse complement strand
AAGCAGTGCGTTGCGCGCGACACCTTGGAGCGGATGATCGCGTCGGCGTGGCGTGGCTTTTCAATCTCCACGCGCGTCTTCTCTCCCGCCCGCGGCTCCGCGGTTTCCCGAGCGGTGCGTGCCTTTTGCGAACGCGTGCGAACGTGCGCTTCTCGGATGAGCCAGAGAGATGGACCCCCGACTAACAACAACGTTTCCCTCATCTTCACACAGCTCACGCGCGGTCACCGCGCCTCGAAACATCAAGGCTCGTTCGGCATGCCCCGAGCCTCTGCTGGCGAGGCTAGGGGCGGAGCCAGAGACACTTCCGTTCCCGCGTCGAAGCGCACGAAACGCGAGCACGTGGTGTTGAAGGTGGAACTCGAAAGCCCTGTGAGGAGAGATGGCAGCCATCTCGGCGCGTCCACGTCCACGGCGGTGCTCGCGGCGACGCCGATGTCGCACGGTACAACTCAGGCACCCTTCACCCCCCCCTCCGACTGGCCCGAGGTGCTTTCATCGATCAAGCAATCGCGATTGAAAGGTGGCGCCCCAGTGGACACGATGGGGTGCGAGAAGATTTCGGACGACGCGGCGCCCAGCGCGAAAGGCCGGCGCTTCGTCACGCTCGTCAGCGCCATGCTTTCGTCGCAAACCAAAGACGGAATCACGCATGCGGCGACTGGACGGCTGGTGCGTTTCGGGTGTACCCCTGAGCAGATAGCGGAAACACCAGTTGAGGTGCTTGACGACTTAATCACCCCGGTGGGGTTCCACACACGGAAAGCGCAGTACCTGAAACGTGCGTCTCGAATTTGCGTGCAGAAGTGGAACGGGGACATTCCAAACACGTTACACGCATTGATGGAGCTCCCTGGTGTGGGGCCTAAAATGGCGTACCTGGTGATGAACGTGGGGTGGGGCCAAAACTCGGGTATTTGCGTTGACGTGCACGTGCACCGCATCGCGGAACGGCTGGGGTGGGTGCCGAAGACGGTGGTGTCAAGCAACGGGACGCCCAAGAAAAACAAGTCGCCCGAAGATACGCGAAAGGTTTTGCAACAGTGGCTCCCGCAAACGGAATGGGTCGCAATCAACCCGCTGCTCGTGGGACACGGCCAGCTCGTTTGTTTGCCAAGAAACCCGCGGTGTGCTGTGTGCGTTGTGAACGACCGGTGCGCATCCGCGTTCGAGGAGGGAACGGAAAAGAAAGCCGAGAAAAAGCTCGAGGCGAAAAAAAAGGACGACTAGTTTGCGCAGCCTGGTCGATTGAGGGTTAGTTTTTAGTCGTGTAGTCAGACTTGTACGAGATTCCCTCCACGTATTTACCAACACTCGTAATACGTATTACAAACATCGCTTCCTCACCCCATCATTGCAAAGCCGCGTCTTTATCGCTTACTCGTACGCCTTGTTCAGGATGATGCCTTCGAAGTTCTTTTTGAAAAACGTCATGGCGTCGGTTTTCTTGAGTTTGTGCGGCGCGCCGATCTTGGACTGCTTGCGCCTGCGCTTCGCGACGCGGAACCCGGGGCGCTCTAGGACCACGAAGAAGTCCATACCTGATTGGGTTAAGAGTTGAGAGTTGAGGATGAGGAGACGGGGGTCAGAGGGATTGAAAATGAGGTGGATGGTGGCTGTTTTGTTTTTTGTGTCTGACTCAAGACTGTTCCGTCGGATGTAAAAAAAAAAAAAAATGCGCTGTGCCCGTGCGCCTCTGGCGCGCGAGGAACCGTTTTCGCTCGCGCGCCAAAACTCGCGTGGAGCGTGTGTGTTGCACCAAGTTCATACTCGGTGGCACACCGAATGGCAACGTCCACGAAGTAATCAGCATAACCGGTGCGGTGGGTGTGTTCCGAGTACTTCAAGACTTAAAGGGAGTCAAAAGAACGCACCGTAGATCCCAGTGCTGGGGTCGTATTTAATGCCGAGGTCGATGTGCTCGGAGATACCGAACCCGAAGCACCCGGTGTGCGAGAAGTTCTTTTTGATCAGCTCGAACTCCTTGACCTTCAAACCGGACTCCAGGATCTGCATGGCTTTGTCCCGGTTACCCACGGTGACGTGCGTGGAGATTTTCTCGTTCCTGCGGATGCCGAACGAACGCACGGTGTACCGCGCTTTCGAGAAGATGGGCTGCTGCCCGGTGAGCTGCTCAAGCACCTTCGCGGCTTTGGTGAGACGGTCACCGGACTCGCCGACGCTGATGTTCAGCACGAGCTTGTGAATGCGGGGTTCCTTCATGGGGTTCGTCGACTGTGGTTGTGTGAGGTGGGGGGAGGTAGGTTAGCGACCGATGCCCCAATGGTGCAATTGATGGACCCGTGTGGTAGACCTAACGAAACATAACGCGATGGCGTCCGGACGCGGTGCGACGCCGCGACGCCCAAGACCCTCGGTGCGATGCGTCGCCCAGTCTCAACACGCCTTGGCCGTGTTCACGTGCCACGATGGCCTCGTCGCGACCAATTTTCGTGCCTCGGAAGGACTCGAGACGCGCCGTTTCCGACGTCGGGATCCGCACGCGAGCGCGGTAAACCCTAACACCAAGGCGCGCGATGAAATACCGGTTCGCGCGTGCCCGGCTTCGGCCGACCTGGCACCAGCCGCGTGCGCACAGGGGTAGGGGAGACCGCGTTCACGCACCATCTTGACGGATTTCTGCGAACGTGGAGATACTCCTCGACGCTGCGCCTGCTATAAAGGGTGGGCCGAGGAGGCCGGCTTCCGGTGAAGAGGAGCGACATTTGCGAAAGGAGCAAAATCGGAGCCAGAAGGAAAATTGCCAAAAGCCAAAAAAACCAAAAAAAAAAATCGAGAGCTTTTTCACGCGTCTCCACCGCCGCCGCCCGCACTTGTGTGAGCGCTCATCATGTCGGAGCCCGTGAAGAAGGGTCAGAAGTACCAGAACCGGGAGACGTTCAAGGCGCACAGGAACATGAAGCGCGCGGTGCGCGACGTTGATAAGGAGTCAGCGCTGAAGAACCAGGCGTGCGCGGGGGTGTGCCGGCGATGCGCGCAAAAGGTGCGAGGAACAAATGTCAATCTCGTGGAATCAAAACAAAGAATGCTTCCATAGAATGCGGCACCGAACGATGCGAAACAAACCAAAACCTGAAGACAGACGAAGCTAAAGACGTATCTAAAGAGAGCCTTTTCCTGACCTTTCTCACTCATCGCCCCAAAATCACAGGTTGTGTGGAAGTTCCACTACGAGAAGTACAAAGCGCAGCGGCCCGGCAAGACGGGCAACTGCACGAACTGCCAGCTGAAGCGCGTGCACCTGGCGTACCGCATGCTTTGCGACCCGTGCGCGCGGTCGACGAAGATGTGCCCGGGGTGCAACCACCCGCCTGGGGCGCAGGACATCAAGGAAGGGGACGAAGTGGAGGTTATGGAGGAGGAGGATGTGTACAGCAGCGGCGACGACTTGGTGGATGACGAACAAAGCGCAAACGCGGCGCGGACACGGCGGGCGGAGAAAATGGCGCTGAAAATGGACCCCGGCGCGGAGTTAGGCACATCGTGAGACAAACATCGTCGTGAGACGGCTCGAGATGAGTACCGTGAATGGCGTCGGCCGTGCGCACGCGTGGTCACGGTGTTTTGTGGTCGCCGCGGAGAGAGGTTGTTTTTGTGAATCACACCCATCGAGGAGTTGCCACTTTTCCAATGCGCGCTTTGTCAGGGGTTCATCAGGGGGTTCGAAAAGGCGAACCCCGTCGTTCGCGAAACCCTCGTTCTTGAGTCACGCGCTTTCCAAGGGAACCTAAGGCTCAGACCTGATGACAGGCGGACGCAGGGGTGCCTTCGCTCCCGCGAAATTCCACGTCCGACGCGTCTCGTTTTAACGGTAAAACGCGGATGACGCGCGTTGCAAAACTTTCCGTCGTCGCCACGGTCACACACTCGGCCGCACATCGCGCCGCGATCGGATCGAGATCAAAACAGCGCGCGTGTCACGCACGCCAAACACGGGTCTCGGGTTCATCCGGGCCTCCTAAAAGCGCGTGTCGTCGGTGGGGAAAGATCTTGTTCCACAGATTTGTTTTCCCCAGAACCACCTAGGACACCCCTCCCCCCCTCCCTCCCTCCCTCCCTATGGTCGCGGTTGAGGACGGGCTTTCCCGTCTGCCCAGCGCCGGTGCCGCGCCGTTGACCCGACCTCCCATCCCGGTCAGCAAACACGCGGTGGAGGAAGCGAGATGGGGGGAGACCGCGAACATCTTCGAATACGGCGCCGCGGCGAACCCGGTGATGGCGCCGATTCCAGTGTTGGTGCACCCTGCGATTCTTCACGAACAGGGGTTGAGTCGTGTGATTCCGTTTGACATCAACGACTGTTTGGAGATTGAGACGCAGTGCACGTCACCGAACCTAATGGCGTCGTTCGTGCGCGTGTGCGTCGGCGAATCAATCGAAACAAACGCGGTCGCGACGAGCCAGGCATTTTACGTGATTCGCGGCGCGGGGGAAACCACCAGCGAGCACGGCACGGTGAGCTGGTCGGAGGGTGACTTGTTCGTGGTCCCGGTGACGCCCGGGCAAATAACACACACCTGCGTTGTCGCCGAGAAAGGAGGCGCGGCGCTTTACTGGGTGCACGACGAGCCTTTGATGGAGTACCTAGGCGTGGCGCCGACGAAGAAGAAATTTGAACCCACGCTGTTCAAGCGCGAGCGCATGTTAGCCGAAGTCGAGGAGATCGCGCACGCCAACGTGGGGAAGGACGTCAACCGCCTCGGGGTGTTACTCGGGAACACCGCGTGTGAGCAAACCAAAACCCTAACGCACGTGTTGTGGTCCCTGTTGAACTCCATTCCAGCGAACTCGGTACAGCGAGCGCACCGGCACAACAGCGTGGCCCTGGACCTCGCCGTCGCCGCCGCGCCGAACGTGTACACGCTGATGGGAAAGGAAATCGACTCAAGCGGGAACATCATCGACCCGATTCGGTGCGACTGGTGCAAAGGCGCCGTTTTCGTCACCCCCCCCGGGTGGTGGCACTCGCACCACAACGAGTCCGCCGAAGTCGCCTGGGTGCTGCCCATGCAAGACGCGGGTTTGTACACGTACCAGGTACGTATTTTATTTCCCAAATCTCAACACTGTTTGCCCATACACGACTGACACTTTTCTTTTACAATCTCCAGCGAACGCTCGACATCCGGTTCGTGGACGACGAACTGGAGCTGCACCGGTCGGGGAAAATACGAGGAAGCAGTTTCACGGTGACGTGCAAGCAGTACACGGACATGGTCGAGGTTGGCGCGCAGGTCCCGCACGAAAAACAGGTGGGCATGAAACGGGTGTGGAGCGTCGAGAAAGGCGTGGAAGGCGGAGTGTCCTCGGGCGCCAAGCGCGTGGGGATGAAGCGCGTCGCGTCCTACCAGCAAGTCAAGGAGGTGGCGCAAAAGCCGTGCAGCTCGGGAGGATCGGGAGGCAGCGCGAAGTTCATATAATTTGGTTCCACCTTAAGGTGAAATTAGGTGAAAGACCTGCATGGGTATGAGGAATACATAAAAAGTGCGCGGGGACGGCGCAAACAACCGCGAAAAGGCACAGAGAGTCGGTGTATTACTCCGACGATGCCTTTTTTTCAAAGCCTGGAGTCGAGTTTCGCCGACGGCGCGTTCGGAATAATACACACCGATTTATCAACGGCGACGATTTTTCATCACACCGCACACGCACCGCACGTCGTGTGTCACTCCCTTTTCGTCTCGTCTTCGAACGATGCCATGACGTGCGAAGACCCGAGTCGTAGCTTTCGTTTTCGATCGTCCCGAAAACGTTTTCACTTGCCAATTTTAAATCGGCCGTCCCGGCTTGGGGACGCCAAATTCGGTGTTAACTGGGAAATGGATCGTATGCGTCGCTCAGTCGGACGCGGGCGCGTCCGAAGCGAACCGAGCGTTGGGCTGGGGAAGGTCGGCGTGCTTCCCACCCACGCGGGTCGTACGGCCGAACCGTGCGGGGGTTACGTCTGGTCTGTCTCCCAACGTGGTATCATTCGGGGCGGTCGCTGCGAATTGTTTCCTCGGGGTGTGTAAGACACATTCGCCATGACGGGCGTGTTCGATCGAGGGCGCTCCGGCAGCGATACGGTGTGGCGCACGCCCACTGAGCTGGCGCGGCACGCGGACAGAAGTACGGTTCCCCTTCGCGAGTGTTTCGCTGATGTGTTTAAGGACGCGCATCACGAGAACGACGACCCGTTCCACGCGGTGGATGCGGATGAGATGGAGCGCGTGTACGACAGCCTCGCAAAATCCGAGCGCATCGTGGGCGGGTACACCAGGTTCGGGTTCGTGGACAAGGGCGCACGTAAGGTGTACTGCACCGCGGACCCGGACGCCGTGGAGGAAACGCGGGCGGTCACGCAGGGCGCCCTGGGTGTGCCGTTCGGGAACCCGCTGTTCCGCGCGGAGGGCGAACTGTTTGACAACAAAACACCTTTTGTTCGCGTCGGCACAAACCTGGACGTCCGCGACGCGCCGCTCGCGTCGCAGCGCCTTGGAAAAACACAGGAGCGAGTCATACGGACACGAAACACACACGAACTGGCACGACGCACGCGAAACGAACGCCAGAGCGGCACGCCGAGCACGTCAAACACGTCCGCTCCGCTCTTCGCGAGTTCGTCGAACCGAAGAAGCGCTTCGGCGGCAACGGCGACGGCCCGTCCACAAACCACGGCGCGTCCCGGGTTTCCGCTTGGTTTCGCCGCGCCGCCGCGACAACCGATGTTCCCGTCCATGGCGCGACCTTGCCGCCCGCCGTCGCACTCAAACGCACCACCCACGCACGCCGCACTTAAAAGACCACGCTCGCATGGGCACTCGCGCGGTCGCCCAAATGATTCGCCAATACGACCTCCCCTCGACCCGGAGAAGCGCGCGCTCGTGGAACAAATCCAATTTGTGCTGAGCGAGGTGCGCGCGCGCATACGCGGCGAGTCCGGCGGGTTCGCCTCCGTGCCTGCGAAAACCACAAACCGTATCGGTACGCGGTTCGCCGCGGTGTCCGTTGACCGAACCGGAGAACGCGGCGAACGGCGTCGCGCGGCGATTTTCGAAGCCCTGGTACGTATTGTATTTCCCAAATCCCAACACCGTTCGATGCCCCTGGTCGAGTGCACTACTAGTAACATTTACCAGTACTGGCAACTGCTACATACAACACACGTGCGCTGTTTGCCCATACAGTACACACACACTCGCCGACTCAAGACTGACCCTTTTCTTTTACAACCAGGCGCGTCCGGCGCTTGCGTGGTGGCGCTCGTTCGCGAAACACGCGTCTGCAAAACGCGAAGAGGAGCTTTTCGCGAAAGCGCTCGGCGCGTTCACTTTGAAAACGACCAAAACGGCGCTTTCGCGATGGATGGAGTTCGTGGCTGAGTCGTTTGAAATGCGCGCACTGGTCACGGGAGCGGTGGGGAGGTTCGTCTCGCGAACCGCGCACGCCGCGTTGGCGCGCTGGTTGGCGTGGACGATTGACCGCGGGGAAAGACGAACACTTGCGAAAAGAGCGGTCTCTTGGCGGATGGGTCACTTAAAAACCGCCGCGTTGGAGAGGTGGTACGCGTGGTGCAACGACCGCAAAGAACAAAGAGCACTGGTGAAAACCGCGGTGTATTGGCGGATGGGACGCGTGAAAACCGAAACCGTGCTTCGGTGGAGGGACGCTTTGGTGGACGCGCAGGTACGTGTTGCATTTCCCAAATCCAACGACTGTTTGCCATTACAAGACTGACACTTTCTTTTATTTATCGTAAGACGGCGCGTTGGGCTTTGCGCTTTTTCGCCGACCGAACCAAGTAAGTATTCCCAATCACCGCGTTCCGCCGTCGTGATTGCCCATACGAGACGTTAACCACTTTCTTGTTAATCATGCCAGGAGCGCCGCGTTCGCGCTTTGGGCGGAATTCGCGGACCGCCAAAGGGACGCACGGCGTGAGGACACGCACGCGCTGACGCACTGGGCCACGCGCGCGGCGCGACGCGCGATGACTACGTGGTCGGAGCGCGCGCGCGCGGCGTGGGAGGACCGGTTGAAACTGCAACGCGCGATCGCCGCGTGCGCGTCCACTGCGCGTTCGCGCGCGTTTTTACGATGGGCCACGTACGTTACGTGGCAGGTGCAATCTCGCGAGTTACGCCGCGTCGCCGAAACTCACTTCGCGGGAAGGACAGGCACTGCCGCGTTCACCAAGTGGGTCGATTTCACACACGACGCGCGTTTGGGTAAAGAAAAGGAAAACAAAGCGACGCGTCATTTCAAGTCGCGCGCGCTGGTGGCCGGCGTCGACGCGTTCGCGAACAACCTGGAGTTGGCGTTCACCACGCGACGCGCGGTGGGTTTGTGGATTCACCAGACCACGGGAAGGGCGTTGCGCCGGTGGCACGACTTTTGCGCTGAACGGGCAGCCGCCACGGCCCTGGACCCGGTGGCGTTCAGCTTTTTCAGGAAAGGGTTGCTGAAAAATGCCGTCGCGCGGTGGCGGCGAAACGCGCTGCGACAGTTGCTTGCGAGGGAGGAGTGGGCGCTGGCGGTTGACAGGTTCCGACACACCGCGCTACACAGAGTGTGGCCAACTTGGATTCAGCACGTCAAGGCGTCAATAGCACGGGAGGACGCGGACGAACACCGCGCGCGAGTCGTGGCTCGGGAGGTTATTACCAAATGGCGCTTGGAGACTCGGGTTTCGCTTCGGCGCCGGGAAAACGTACGCGCGCGTTTTATCAAAGCGTGGTTTCGCTTTTCAAAACGACGCGCCGTGTTGCGGTCCTTGCTTTTCACTGTGCGTTTGAAACGGTACGCCAAAACAACACGCGATGCGTTCCACACGTGGTCGTCTGTGTGGCTCGCGGAAGCCAAGGCGACGCTGGGGCTGGCGCTTACCCAGCGCGGGCAAACCCGGCGGGTCGTGAAATCGTGGCGCCAAGTCGCGGCCGGTTCCCGCGTCGACCGCGAAAAAGTAGCAACCGCCCTCTTAAACGCAAACGCCAAAAGACAGGCCAAGGCGTTCCACGCGCTTTCAAGCCACTGGGCGCGGAAGGTGCTGACGCGGTCGTTCGTGTACGGGCGGCAGAAATCGCTGGCGAGGAAAGCGTGGCGGCGGTGGGCGCACCTGGCGTGGGAAACGCGCCTGCGCCTCGTGGAGGACACGCTCGGCGCCGTTGAGGCGTTCAACTCTAGCGGGTCCGGGAACTTGCCGTTGGTGGAGTTTCGCGGGTTCGAAACAGCGCGAACCGAGGCGAGCGACGTGTCACCATCGCGGGGGTTCTCCATGTCGCACTCGCCCTCAAACGGGCCGTGGCTCGGCTCGGGGCCGGGGCTGGGGAAAAGCAAGGCGTCAATGGGCGATCGAGATAAGTGGAAATATTATTAGGGTGCTGGAATGATTGCAGCGCAGGAGCTTCTTAAAAATATGTGCGAGAAAACGTTTTCACGTCCTATTCGCCGTTCGCTGACAACCATTTTCGCACCTCGACGTGATCGCCAGCCTTCGCCACGCGTAGGCACGCGTTCCTGTCCCACTCACACCCGTTTGCGCGCGCCCATTTAAGCACCTCGAGGTGCCCGCCCTTCGCCGCCTCCCAGCACGTCTCCGAGTTCCACTCCTTGCCGATCTCGCGCAACCACTTCAGCACCTCGATTTGACCTTCCCTCGCCGCTACCATGCACGTCCACTGGTACCACGGGCATCCATTCGCGCGCAAGTACTTCCGCACCTCAACGTGTCCGTTCTTCAACGCCAACATACATGCCATCCTGTAACACGGTGCGCCATCACGATGAGCAAACTTCAGCATATCGAGGTTCCCGGACTCTGCCGCAGAATTGCATACAGCATCGTTTGGGTAGCCCCAGGAGGAGCCAATCGAGCGCGCCCATTTGAGCACCTCGAGCTGCCCGCCCTTCGCAGCGCCAGGGCATAGAGCCTTTGTAAAAGACATGCTTCTCATCAAATCATCCTTCGCATCCGGCCACAAGGATTTCAGAATATCGAGGTGCCCTTTCTCCGCCAAAGTTCTTGGCAAGTGATACCCATCAATCGGAGCGTCGTTCGCGATCAACCACTTCAGCATCCCGATTTGGTTGTCTTCGCACGCCCTCGCGCACGCACTACGCGACAATGGACATCCGTTTTCGCGCAACCATTTCATCACTTCGAAGTTTCCGGTCGCCGCCGCTGCAGCGCACGCACTCTCTTCACACGGAGCGTCGTTCGCGTGTAACCACTTCAACACATCGAAATGCCCGCCCATCACGGCCTGTGCGCGTGCCTCATCATCCGCGCGTAACGACTTCAACTCCTCGAGCTGTCCGCTCCTCGCCGCCGCCGCGCATAGGTATTCCTTTCGTTCCAGACGACCTGGTCGAACCATGCGTTGTAGAGTGTTTAGGCATCCGAGACGAGTGGCTGTCCAGGGGTCAAGTTCCTTCACCTGACGTCTCGTTTTCGCCACCGCGTCGCGCATCGCACGACTCACCGCACGTAGCCGCGCCAGATCCGCGGTGTCCGGCATATTGGCCGATCCGATGATCTGGAATACGACGTCGAGGGGAAGACCCGGGAGGGCATTGCGCGCCAGTCTATCAAGCTCATCGAGGTACCATTGCACCACGGCGTGGTGCTCGCCCTCTGCCGCAAACATGCAAGTCCGCTTGTCCCACGGGCACCCGTTCGCGCGCGCGTACTTTAACAACTCCAAGTGCCCGCCCTTCGCGGCACTTGCACACGTCAGCTCATTCCACGGGCACCCCCTCAAAGCCGCCCACAGCAGAACCTGCAGGTGCCCGCCCTCCGCCGCCGCATGGCACGTCTCCGCGTCCCACGGACACCCTTTGGTTCGTAGGTACATTAACACCGCGAGGTTCCCGTCACGCGCGGCCTCGACGCAAGTCAAGTGGATACCAAGCGGTGCGTCGATGTTACGTTCGGCGTTCGTGCGTGGCGCGGGTTCGACGCGAAGGCCTAAGTTGGCTCTAGGGTTCCTAATCTGCGGCTCGACGGGTGCGGGGGCATCGCCGCGCGCGCGTTTCCGCGAGCGGGTTTCAGCACCGCCCGACATCGCGGCGGATGCGCGGTGCGAGTTGTGATGAGATCTCAGTCGAGAATCTGCTCGAAGAGGACTGAGTATGCTTGCGAAGTGCTGCGAGAGGAATTCAGCTAAATCACGGTAGTTTTCAAGTTATCGCGCCGTCCTCAGTCACTCCCCCTGCTTCACGTAAAACCTGTGCACGTCATCCACGCCTTTCACCACTCCCGGAAAGCGCAATCGTTTCGGCCGCCGCGACCCGTCGTGACGCATGCCGCTTTCCGTGACGGGCTCGTCGTCCACCGGCTCGGTGTCGTCAAACGGAACCGCCTGGAACCCGGCGAGGTTGGCGAGCGCGAGCGTTTTCTCCGCAAACGCGGCGGTTGCGTTTCCGTCCGCGGCGAGTAAATACTTACTCCCCTCTGTAATCAACACCCCGCCAGGTTTCACGACCTTTGCTAACGTTGGCGTGACTCGCTGTACCGCCCACGCCCCGACCACCACGGCGTGGAACGCCTCCGCGCGTTTCGGTTTTCCAAGAAACCCTGTGTCGAAATTGCCGGGGCCGACCAGGGTGACGCGGAGCGACGCCCAGGTTTCGTGGAACACGGCGCCGTCGCCTCCGCGCCATTCTTTTTTGCCGTCGGGAGAGATGGCAGTGGACGCGTCACCTGCGTTGGACGTGTCAGACGCGTCGCCGCCCACCTCTTCAGCCACACACGCCGCGTTCATCAAGTCCGTCTCGAGCTCGGCTTCGTCGACCTCGAGACTACTACCATCTTTGGTTCCGTTTTTTTTGGAAAATTCTCCCCAAGGAACCCCCGCCCGCGTTTCGAACAAACGCGACGCCACGTTCATCTCGGAAATCTCAACCGCGTTGTGTCTGTGTTGCCTGTTTTTCATTGCGAACGCCTGGCCTGGGTTCTCCGCGTCGGTACCAAACCCGATGTACGGCCCGTTCGTTATGTCCCCCCAGAACCCAAACGTATCCACGACGCGCCCGACGTCGCGCGCGTCGCGATTTTTCCACTCCTTGGTGGTCCCCTCGGCGAACCCCAAAAGCGTTTTGTTCGCGCAAGGGAACGTCGCTTCCCTTACCGGAAACGCGATGCCTGAACAACGGAACGACGCGAAGTGCTTCATGTGTACCACCCCAGCACCTGCCGCGTCAAGACGCATGTGGTAGTCCCAGTCTATTATGTTCCGCCGGTGGTCGAAGCGGTCGCCGTAGAGTTTTCGCAACCGCAGGTCTCGTTTTTTGTCGGGGTCAAAGTGTTTCGAGTTCACGTCGTCGCCGCCCCAACTCCGGAACACGTCCATCAGCGCGTCTTTTTCTTTGAACTTCAGCAGGGAGAAATCGAACACGGTTGCTATGCGGTCTGGCGTACTGTTTGGCGCGTCCGTCGTTTCCCCCGCGAATATCGCACCCACCACCCGTTCCAAGCGCGCCGCCAAACGCTGCACTAGTTGCGACGTACTTTCTCGCAACGTGAAGTTCCCGAAGATCTCCAAGAATCGTTCCACTCTGTCCGCGGGTGGCACGTCGTCCGTCATCAACACGCACAGCAGCAACACGTGCCGCGCGAGTTCCACCGTGCTCGACTCGTGCACAAAGAAGCTGGTCGTGGGAGGCGCCGCGTCGGCCGAAGAGCCGTGCCGTCGCGACCGCGCGGTCGTGGTGAAGATGTGCCGTGGATCGTTCGTGCCCACCAGAAGCGTGGAGAAATTTGGCGATGGCTCGGAAGGATCGTGGCTCGCACAACTCACGGCACGAACCCCACCACCCTGCAGACGGCACT
>TARA_B110000977_G_scaffold78579_1_pt1 | contig 12867 bp, 10 predicted proteins | sample TARA_B110000977 | Tara Oceans TARA_B110000977 (sample SAMEA4397798) | marine metagenome | biome: Polar Biome; feature: [SRF] surface water layer (ENVO:00010504); material: water (ENVO:00002006), including particulate matter (ENVO:01000060) such as... | depth 5 m | reverse complement strand
AATAATAATAGCAAAAGGATCAGTGTTATGAGCGAATCAATTCAATTGTCCGGCAACGCCGCACTGAGTGACGTAAACCCCGCCGACCCAAAATTGTTTAGCCAAGAGAAAATACTACCTTACTTCGAACAAATGCGCGCGGAGCAACCCGTTCATTTCTGTAAAGAAAGTGCTTACGGTCCTTTTTGGTCAGTGACGCGTTACAAAGACATCATGGCGGTCGACAAAAACCATCAACAGTTTTCCTCTGATGCCCATTATGGCGGCATCTTGATTGATGACGACAATGTTGGTGATGTGAATGGCGACTTTTTCGTGCAGAGTTTCATTACCATGGATCAGCCGGAACATGGACCACAGCGTAAAGCGGTGAGTAAGATCGTCGCGCCAACGAGTCTGCAGAATTTTGAAAGTATTATTCGCGGCCGCACTCAAACGTTACTCGATTCATTGCCTGTCGGTGAAGCGTTTGATTGGGTTGACACAGTCTCAATTGAGTTAACCACGCAGATGCTAGCAACCTTGTTCGATTTTCCCTTTGAAGATCGCCGTAAACTCACTCGCTGGTCGGATGTCGCCGTGGCTGAAGGGGATTCACCAATCGTTGGTAGCCAGGAGCAGCGTATTGCTGAATTGATGGAATGTTTGGAATACTTCAAGAAGCTAAAAGAAGAACGTAGAGATGGCCCCGCTAATCTCGACCTTGTTACGATGCTTGCGCAGGATGCAGCCACCGCAGACCAGCCGGATGCCGAGTTTTTAGGTAACCTGATGCTATTGATTGTTGGTGGTAATGACACCACACGTAACACGATGAGCGGCAGCATCAACGCTTTACATCAGTATCCCGAGCAGATGGATCTGCTGCGTGAGAAGCCTGAATTGATTGATAATATGGTATCGGAAGTTGTGCGGTGGCAAACACCACTTTCACACATGCGTCGTACCGTGATCGAAGATACGATGATCGGCAGTCAACCCGTTAAAAAAGGTGACAAAGTTGTTATGTGGTACTACTCCGGTAATCGTGACGAGTCGATGTTTGAAAATGCGAATGCCTTCGATATCACCCGCTCAAATGCTCGCAATAGCGTTTCCTTTGGCTTTGGCGTTCACCGATGTTTAGGTATGCGTTTGGCGGAGCTACAAATGCGCATACTCTGGCAGGAAATTCTAGCACGCTGGACAAAGATTGAAATTGTTGGGGATGTCGAGCGCGTCGAGTCCAACTTTGTTAATGGCTATTCAAAGATGCCTGTGCGGATTATTAAGTAGTTCGTTTGCGCATGTATTCATAAACTGAAAAAAAAAACCGATAAGCCTAGTCCGAGGAATGAGCAGAGGCGATGTTTTGGTCCTCTGGCGGGCTTTGTTATGTGCCGCTTTCATCGTTGTGATCGTTTTTTATGGCCCCAAATTACATAATAATTGGCTTAAACAAACAGCATGACCACGAGGACAGTAGAGGATCTCCATATGAGCTGGTCTACGAATGTAGGATGATCGATCATAGACGAAGAATAGAGGCTTCGGCCGGACGAAGATTGACTAAATGTAGTCAATAATCTAAGCCAACTGTTCGTCGCGACCTTGAAGTTCTTTGAGGTGCATTACTCAGATCTCTTTTAGCAAACCGATTTGTAAGTGGGAGATGATGCTTTATCGCATAACCTGATTAATCGCTGTTGAAATCATGCCCTGCGATGTCAGCGTTGCTTCAGCATCATAGCGAGAACCGGCGTCGATGTTAGATTGGTTCGGCTTTGAATGATCGAAGGTATGCGTCGCGTCTTCGAATATTTTGTAAGACGCATACTTGTTCATATCCGGGTTGGCGGCATCATATCGCTCGCAGGTTGTTGCATCGATATATCGATCGTTACCCGCCAGAAAGCTAATGGTGGGTATCGGGACTGTCCAACGTTCGCTGCATCCACCATAAAACGGTAGGGCCAGTTGGACGCCAGCAAGGCCATCTTCAGGCCACTTTTGTAGATTGATTGGCGGCGTTTTAGTTGATGCATAAACCAAGGTTGTCCAAACCGTTGCAGCGCCATGAGAAAACCCGGTAACGCCGAGATGGTTAGCATCGACAAAGTCTAGTTTGCGCGCATAGGCCACCGTCGCAAGTACATCACCGGCGCGTTCCCAAGGCGTCATCTTGGTAAAGTTGCATGTATCCTCCCAATCAATGTCTCTGCCCGTGTAGCTATCCACGGCAATCAGAACTACACCGATATCGTTGTAGAAACTCGCCCAATCTTCTTCATGGGCAATGGTCGCTCCACTACAGCCATGAAAGAACAGCATGGCAGGAAAGGGGCCGTCGCCCGCCGGACGATAGATCCGATCATAGGGGCGTAATACCGCATTGATCGCTTCAATGGTTGTGATTTCAGCTCTTGCATTGTTCTTGGCTGCGAGAAAAAAAGCAGACAGGTCCCCGTCATCTGCAACCGCTTCTAAATCTTGCCTGGAATCATCTGACGACGTATTCGTGTTAGAACAACCCGCGAGTGCGACGATTAAGAGTAATGTCAGGGCAGTCGAGTGTGGGTTTATCAAGAACTTTGCTCCGTAAAAGTATCCAAGACACTCTAGCCGATGAGAGGTCCGTTGCGGAAGTGTTCATGTGAACGTGTACTTATTAAAATGCTGTTATCAAAGTCATATATTGGAACGTAAGCGGTGCAGGTGCTGTGATAGAAATGTGTTGGTCGCTAAAGGAAGGTTCTGTCGCGATGGTGCCCACAACAAACGTATCTGAAATTTGCCATAGGCAAAACGTTGATATGTTCTTGAACAATCTCGCGCTGCAATGACTAAATAGACTAACAACAGGAAAAATTGATTCGTAAACCATTGTAAACAACGACGTTATTTGGTGGCGCGACTATCTACGTTAGAGAAGACATTAATACGGTCTCTAAAATCATCTCAATATTCGGTGGCACTGATAACAGTGCGCCGTCAAACAGGGGCAGCCACGCACCTGTTGTCATTGTTGAGGGGCTGGTGATGTTCGGTGCGGCCGCGATCAAAAGCAAACGATCCATCAAAGAAGTATTTCTCGATTTTGCTGATCGCATTAGAGGCATCCAAAAACCGAAATCGAACAAGTCCTCTAGGTCAAGAAATGGCGCAACACCGCTGTTCAAACAAGGTCGGCGATAATCGCTGTCGGTATTGTTCGCGCTGTAGTCGAAATGAATGTGACCGGCGCCGTCGTTTGAGTGAGTTGTTTGAGTGAGTGGTTCGAATGAGCGGCGTGGGTTAACAAAGGCCAGTTATAGGTTCATTTACTTGATGATCGCTGTATTATTTAGGGTAATGAAAAGGGTCTATATATGGTTACGCAATACTTCTCCGACAATTATTTTGAAGCCCGTGACAAGTTCTTGGCCGCCGCAAACAAATCCGGCGCAGTGATAGAATCTCATCGCAATCCAAACGGTGCAGGTCCTAATGGGCAGGATATCTATACGGATGTTGCCGTCTTTGGTGACCCGGCGTCGCCAAAGATACTCATGATCGTTTCTGGCACACATGGCAACGAAGGGTTTTGTGGCTCTGGTTGTCAAATCGCTTATCTGCAGCAAGGGTTGATACAACAACGTGCCGATGACACCTGCGTGGTCATGGTGCATGCACTAAATTGTTACGGCTTTGCGAATGTACGCAGAGTCACCGAGGATAACGTCGATCTTAATCGCAATTTTGTTGATCACGATAAATCCTATCCAGACAACATAGGCTATGCAGACATACATCATCTTTTAGTACCGCAGGACTGGACGGCAGAATCCGTCAAACAAGCGAACAAAGGCTTGGCAATCTATCGCAGTGAGCACGGCGCCGGTGCCTTACAAAATGCAATCTCCGGTGGTCAGCACACGCACCCGGATGGTGTGTTTTTTGGCGGCATTAAGCCAAGTTGGTCGAACACAATGTTGCGAAGCATTGTAAATCAGTATTGTTTGAAAAAAGAACACGTCGCTTTGCTGGACTTTCATACGGGGCTCGGACCCAACGGCGTTGGTGAGCTTATTTTAAATGGTGATTTCAAGCAGTCCTATGAACGTGCCCAAGGCTGGTACAACGACGAGGTGACGAGCTTTCAAGATGGCTCATCAACGTCGGCTGAGCTAACGGGTATGATGTGTTTTGCGTTTCTCGATGCGATGCCCGCCGATAAACTAACCGGTATCGCGATTGAGTATGGCACGGTCAGCGGTGCGGAGGTGTTGTCCTCGATGCGATTCGATAACTGGATCAATCTACATGAAACGCCCGACACCGACCGTTGGCGACAAGGTAAGCAGGCGATAAGAGATGCGCTTTATTGCGATAACGATGAGTGGAAAGAAAAGGTTTTGGCAAGGGCTCAATGGGTGCTAAAACATGCTTACAAGGGCCTGCGGAGTATTTGAAAAAGGCGCAATGGGCGTTCCATTAGGCGTTAAACACCTAATTTGATTCAATGCGAACACAGCGCAGTAATGTTCAAAACAAATGTCTGTTCACTTTAATGCGGTTACCCCATCCAGAACAGAAATTCTCTTCGGTCGTCGTTCGGGATTGTTACTGCGCTAGTAATGACGGCTGTCGAAGCCTCACTAAGGGTTAATTTTTGTTCCGCCGATACCCACGGGTGCACTGCGGTTTCCCGCTCTGGCTTTTGTCACGACATCGCGCAGGGTGAAGGCGGTGTTTAGATCTTCTTTCGACGAGTTCGGACCCAATTCCCCCACGCGTAAGTATTCACCCTTGTCTGCAGCAAGTCGAAAATCGACAATTGAGCCACTGGCTTCCTGCAGGGAGCCACTGGCGCCAAAGCCGTGTCCTTCGTTTGTTTGTGCGGCGTTTGTTGCCTGATAACCCATGCGCTGCAGCAGTTTTGGGCTCGCCCGCTGAATGACTTCGGGCTTGACGGACAACATCCAGTTTTCCTGTTGTCTTATAAGAGGGTGTTGCATGCCATTAAGCATGACGATACGGGGTGTCTTTGTGTGATTGATACCGGTGCTGTGCAACAGGCGACCGTCAGTGATAATCATGGTGCCTGCCTTGGCATCGATATTGATCGCCGGTGGCAGTTTGCCAACGGGCTTTTGATTTCTCACAGCGTCCGACAAAACCAGATGGCTGCCGGGGATCACTAGCGTGCCGCCGTTGGTTTCATCAATGTCGGTAATCGGCGTTAGTATGTTGATCGTCAGCGGGCTTCTGGAATCAAGTGCAATATCTTGGTCTTGATGCAATGCTTGAGGCACGCCGCCTTGAAGAGAGATGGAGGCAATCAGAGACGTGCAAATCCAATTCTCACCTAGCGCTTCGGTGACTAACTGTTCCAAGAGGGGGCCGCCTTGGACCACGGAGGGATCGTGTTCAATTAACCCTTCAAAACACTGTCCTTTGTTAACGCAACAATTGATGTTTTGGCCGCTGGGGGTTTTCTGAGCGATGCCTGCCAATCGCTCGCCTTCTGCTTGGTCCAAGACTCGCTGTTTAATAATGGCGACTTGATCAGCGCTTAGTGCGTCCTCAATTTTACAATAACCCCATGTCAGCATGTCGGACCGCAGGCGTTCGATGTCTTTGGTCGCCTTGGGTAAATCTTTATCATTCCAATAGGCATGTTTGGCGCCAATTGTGGTGTCGTAGTAGGCGCCGGGTTTGAATGCCCATTGGCCCCATTCACTGCTTCGTTTTGGCGGCACGAAGTAGATCTCCGGATTACTTTCAAGCACGGATTTCATTGGATCTTTGGCGGACAGTTCGGCGCGATACATCTGGGATTCTGCGCTTGCCTTCGAAGCAATATAGGCTGGGTCGAATTCGGTCGGAATAGAACTCATGTTATCAATATCCTCATGCAGCATTTCATCATGGTTGAGAGTACACGTAATCCGATAGAGGTTCGAGAGAGCGGCAGAACTAAACCTCTACATTTAGTCTGCAGCCTTTTTTGAATTTGCGATGATTGAGCAGCAACGCTATTTTAAAGCCTCAAGAATCTCAGCGTGTCGCTTGCGATCCAGGTTGTATGCCCTGATGGCGTAGTAGAAGGGTATAAACGATAAGGCAACCATCGGGCCGCCGATAACCGCAAGCTGAAACAAGGTATCACCAGGAATGTCCTGTGCCGTTTTGATGTGATCACCCCTAGGCCACGAAATCACATCGAGCAGCACGCCGCCAATGCCACTGCCTAAACCTCCGGCAGCTTTGTTAGTGAAGGCAAACGCGCCAAAAAATACACCTTCGTTGCGCTTGCCGGTGACGAGACGATGCTCATCGGCAACATCCGCCATCATCGAACTGATGGCGACAATCAACTGTGCAATACCGGTGCCGGCAATAAAAGCAAAAAAGATCAACAATGCCAATGAACCCATCGTAGGCACATCTGGGAACAAGCCCGCGAATCGCAACAGATAAGGCGCAGCAGTTGCCATAGCCCAAAGCGAAACCCCCGCAATAAGCACCACTTTTTTATCCCAGCGTTTGCCTATCAAGGGTGACAGGACATAACCAATTAACGTCGCAATGAACTGGGAAAGTAACACGAGGGGCAACTGAGACGGCGCCAATTCCCAATAAAATGTGTTCACGTAAAGCCCAAGAGCCGCGGCAATGCCAACAGGTACGGAAACCATGATGAACGCCAGTACCAGCGCGCGAAATGATTGGTTGCGAAGGGCTTGTTGTAAGTCCTCAAATACCTGAAGAATTTTGCTGTCGCTGCCCGGCACTGGCCCCGGTAAATGTGGTATCAAGGAGCGTGTTCCGTAGGAGGTCACCATAATCGACAAAAACATACCGATACTGAGTATCAATGTGAACGTTGGGTACGCAGCCGGGTTCAACTGCCCGTTTGCGTATTCGTCGGTAGCTGCAAAAAAATAGCCAAAGCCTAAGCCAGCCACGATCAACCAGCCACTGATGCCGAAGACCATGCGGTAAGCCACAATCGTCGTGCGTTCATCGAAGTCGGATGTTAACTCCGCCCCCAGTGCTAGATGGGGAACATGATACAAGGTCATCGAAATGCGTGTTAACACCGTGAAGGTGAGTAGCCATAGAAATAGGTGAAATTCGCCGGTTACCATCGGGTTAAACAGACAGTAAAAACTAATCGCCAACGGTAGTGCGGAGGCGTACATGAAAGGGTGACGTCTGCCGAGTTTTGATTTCCAGTTGTCTGAAATAGTGCCCATCATTGGATCCGTCACCGCGTCGATCAGCGTCGCGATAAATAACGCTAAACCACACAGTGTGCCAGACACACCTAAAACCTGATTGAAGTAAAACAATAGCAGTATGCTAAAGGCGCTATTTTTGAGCCCTTCTGCAAGTTGGCCAATCCAATAGGCCAATTTAACGCCAAATGTCAGCATGAATATCCTGTTCTAAGTGAGTTTTGAATGCCAATGCCTGATTCGATCACAGGACAGCAAGGGAGGGGGGGAACCATTGGCATTCAATGACGTCATCATGTCCTTCATAAACTCGCATTCCCATTATGTAAGGACCGTTCGGTACCGGTAGCCAATTGGCTATCTCCGCTGGTCGAGCAGCGCTGATGTGAATCGTCAGGCTACCATCATCATCGTAAACAAGGCCTGGTGTACGGTCGCTGATAGACCAGCGATTAATTTCATTTTCAACCAGATACATATCTGTACCGTAGGCTGTTAACGACCAGAATGCATGACAGGGTGGCATCGCGTTGGCTTGGAATTTCAACAGGAGTGGTTGGGACCCGTCAAGACGGTTTCCCACTGCATCGTGCTGAGCGATGTAGGATCTATTCTCTATCGCTTGATGTCCACCAAGCCCAAACTTTGCACCGACTGCGCGTTTCAATATGTCGCCACCAGAGCCAGTGGCACCTCGGCCCGTGGTCCAGCCATTTTTTTGCACATTGCCTGCGTTGTTTCGGCCAATAATAAGTTTCTCGCCTTCTGCGACGCCTGCTATCAGTTGTTCCGATGACACACTAGCAGGGTCATCAACGATCGCCTGTGCTGCGGCAGAGAGTTTCGGGTGCCAGGGCGCGGGAGGATCGATTTCCGTATAGCGTTTCAATTCTGAGTAAAAATCAGCGCCGGTTTTTCCAATCGCTGTCGCACGACCTGCGCGCTCAGTGCGTTCGTTTGGATGAGATGAGGGTGCTGTAACCGTAATGCCATGCTGTAACGAACGTGCCTTGGCGATATCTTCGGGCGATTCAACCAATACGCGCATAATGACCCATGCCGTGGGTGTGCCAATAGTGACAACATGGCTGTCATCGTTTGCGGGTGGTGTCATCGGGTCAAATGTGACGCGGACACGCGTGCCTGCCACACCGTGATGTCGACGGCAAACATAGGCGACGTGTGTGTAAGCGTCTAGGATCATGACGTTCCAGTATCTGCCAGGATGATCCATAGGCGGTACGTTAATAGTCAGGTCGCCCTGTCCCAAGTCATACCAGGCAGATGAGTACAGTGTGTCGTTATTTGGCACAACGATGGCACGGTCGTCGGGCGTCGCAAGATCGTCAATATGATTAATAGTACCTGTATCGGTCTTCGAACACAGTAATGAGCGTGTACGGTGGACTGACACCAAGGGGAACCCCCAAACGTAAGCTTCGGCGGCGGGTGAAATATCATTAGGTGAAGAGGTAAGTGCCATTGGTGGGTAACTGTTCGGGGTTAATCGCGAAAGTCATTGTAACTGATTGTCACTTTACGCTGGTGCCATTTATTCTAATTTGCCAATAATTACATTAATGCATACTATGCAGCCAAATATTCGTCGATACTGACATTAGCCTCTCCTGTATTTTCTCTATCCTTTACGAGATTCACAATGACATTTTCTAAGCTTGGATTATGCGAACCTATTTTGAAAGCCGTCCTCGAGCAGGGGTACACGGCACCCACGCCAATTCAAGCGAAGGTAATTCCTGAAATACTGGCCGGCAGATCGGTTGTTGCATCAGCACAAACAGGAACGGGAAAAACTGCCGGTTTTGTGCTGCCTATTCTCGAGCGGCTAAAGGGTGAGCGTAAACGCCGAGCCAAGCGAATGCGTGCATTGATAATCGAACCGACCCGCGAGCTTGCTGTGCAGGTTCAAGAGAGTATTCGTCAGTATGCGAGACATCTGGACGTGGTATCCATGGCGATGTTTGGCGGCGTAGACACGGAGCAGCAAAAACAGCAGCTTATAGAGGGTGTTGATATCCTTGTTGCCACGCCGGGTCGGCTGCTGGACATGATTCACCAACGAGCACTACATTTTGATGAGCTAGAAATATTGGTTTTGGATGAGGCCGACAGAATGCTCGACATGGGTTTTATTGGCGACATTAATAAAATCATTGAGCGTCTACCTGAGCAAAGACAGAACCTGCTGCTTTCAGCCACGATGTCAGATGATGTGCGACGCTTGGCCGACACCAACATCGAAAATGCAGTTGAAATTTCCCTTGAGAATGATTGGGCGTCCGCGCCGAAAATTACCCAATGGTTAGTGACGGTTGATAAGCACAATAAGTCAGCGCTGCTAAGCCATCTGATTAGCGAGCATCAGTGGACGCAGGCGCTGGTTTTTATTCGTACAAAGCATGGCGCCGCCAAGTTGGCCAGCCAGCTTGTAAAGCGCGGTATAAATGCTGAGGCTATACACAGTGATAGAAGCCAGGCCAATCGCTCAAAAATTTTGGCTGAGTTTAAGTCGGGTGAGCTGCCCATACTCATTGGCACAGGCATAGCGGCACGGGGGATTGATATCGATAATCTTGAACGTGTAGTGAACTATGATTTACCCGATGATGCTGATGATTACATCCATCGTATAGGTCGTACCGGTCGGGCGGGTGCCAGCGGTGAAGCTGTATCGTTAGTTTCCAATGATGATTTCAAAAGACTTTGTGCGATAGAGAGCCGATTAGGTCAGCTCATTGGACGACGGGACAATGAAGCGTTCAAAGCTGTCAAAGAAGTGCCTATTTCTATCTTGGACTTTGTTAAAAAGAGTGCAAGAGAATCGACAGGTCGTCGTTCGACCGATGGAAATAAACCGGGTAATCCCTGGCTGAAGAATAGAAAATAGAAACCCAAGTTTACGCCATAGTCTTGGCGACTCGCCGTCTCGGCGTGAAGTCGTTTAAACGGCCCAGTATGAGATATCGCTTAATCCTTTTGGTTTTTTTTCTATGACCGTTTCCGCCAGTTCTGGTATTAATCTGCGAGTAAATTAATGCGGATGTTTAGCCAATCGGTTGTGCGCTAGGAGGCTTGGTCTGTGGGTGGATGCAGCTCACCGGTATCGAGAATCGGCGACGCGTCCAGTTGTTCCGCGTCCATCAAATAAGCAATCTGTTGCAGGGATGCTATCAGAGAGTTTCGCTGCCAGTCTGGCAGTTTACGGTATTCATTCAAGAAACCTGCCTGCAGCAGTTCGGGCGCATGGCTCACCAATTCTTTGCCGCGTTCCGTCAGATCAACTGCGACCGACCGTTTGTCCTGATCACTTTTAACACGTACAACAAGCTGGTTTTTTGTGAGTCTATCCAGCAGCGTAGTGACGGTTGCTTGTGACAAAACCATCTCTCTGGCGATCGTACTAGGTGACGGGCTACCCAACTTGTTGATGATTTCCATCACGAGCAATTGTGACGTCGTCAGGCCGGTTTTCTTTTGAAGGCTTTTGGAATGAAGATCAATGGCACGCGTTATTCGCCGCAGTGCGACCAGTATTTCATCATAATCTTTCATAGGTATTTTTAGGGTTGTCTCATACGATGTTGTAACTTTCTCGTATGTCGCTTCCTAGGGACTCCTTCAAAGGGTCAAGCCATTCATTGTAATTTTTCCAAGCGTCAATACTATCACGAAATATTGGCTGTCTAACCTGTTCTGAACTGGGCGTTCTAATGCTTCGTTCTGTTTTATGAAATTCGACACAGGATTGTTCGAAAGGTAAGTTGCAGAAATCGAGAATTCGTCTAACTTCATCTTCAAGATTATCGACAACTTGGCTGTGCTGTACCGTCAGAATTTCGCCGGGTAAAACTTTATGCCAGTGATCCATTAAATCAATGTAACCCCGATAGTAATGGCCGATATCCTCTAAAGAATAGGTGAATTCTTGGCCTTCGGCGAACAATTGCTTAAAGCCACTCCAACAACAAGCCATTGGATGTCGGCGCGCGTCGATGATTTTTGCATTGGGCAGTATGAGTTTTATTAATCCAATGTGGCGGAAGTTGTTTGGCATCTTGTCGATAAAGAAGGGCGCGCCAGCGCGATGCATCTTTGTGTCTTGCAGGTATTTCTCACCCATGTCTCTGAGTTGTTGGTCGGTTAATTGGCTCAGTAAGTCAGGATACGTGCTCTTCGCGGATCCTCGATCGCCACGTCTGAGGCTATGAGAAAGGGCGATAATGTTCGGTAGTTCTAGCGTTCCGTCAACTTGGCTATGTGACGCAAGTATCTGCTCTAGTAGCGTTGACCCTGCACGTGGCAGGCCCGTGATAAAGATTGGGTCCGGTGCATCGAATCCTGCTTTGTCTCGGCGCGAGAGTAGCGACGAGGTGCAAACACGTTTCTGTGCCTCAAACTCCTCGAGCATCTGATCTGTGGCGTAACGAGATTGACCTTTTTTAAGCGCATTGCCTTGAGCATATTGGTCGAAAGACAACGAAAACTCCTGTCGATCTTCGTACGCTTTGCCAAGCGCGAACTTGATGTGGGTTCGGTCCAACGGAGTGCTTAGAGGGTTGTCTTCCTGTTCTTGCATCATTTTGAGTTCAGGATCACTAAATTTGTACGTCTTGAGGTTGGCCAAAGAAAAATAAGCCTCGCCGTGATCGGGATGATGATCGATGGCTTGTCTATAAGAGGCAACGGCATTGTCTGTTTGGCCGATTGTTTTTAGCGCATGTCCCTTGGAGGTTAGTGTTCCAGCATCCGCTGGTACAACGGATAGAATGCGGTCAAAAAACGTAAGCGCGCGGGTATAATCGCCTGTTTGCATGCAAACAATCGCATACAGCGATTGGAATTGAGGGTTGGCGGGGTTAGTCGCAAGAAGCTTATCTGCTTCCATCAGCGCCATGTCGAACTTTTGCCGTTTGCGTAAAACTTCGATGTACTCAATGCGCGCCTCCGCATGATTGGGTGACATTAATACGGCGCTTTCAAGCAAGAACTCAGCGTCGTCTAACACGCCGAGTTTTATGCCAATATCAGCAAGCACTCGCATACCTTCAATGTGCTGTGGTGCTTTTTGGAGAAACTGTCGACAGATGTCCTCAGCGCGTATCAGCTTACCTTGGGCAACCAGATCCATGGCTGCTAATAAGGGCCTGGGTAATTGGCCGAGCCGTTCAAGCTGCGGTTTTATCTGATTGACAGCGACAAGATTTCTCTGTTCGCTATGGATTGCCAACTGACCCTTCCAGCTGGCGAGCAGGGCAGGGTTAAGGCGTGTTGCTTGTTGATAAGCTTTTAAGGCCGCATCGTAGTCGACACGGGCCATCTGTAAATGCCCTTCTTCCTGAAACGCACGGCTGAATAAAGGGTTGTCTTTTTGTAGTCTGGTGAGCGTCGCTAAGGCTTCGTCGTGATTGCCTAAGTAACGCATACAAACTGCGCGCATGTAGAGTGCGTCGACATGGTCGGGTGCAGTGCTGAGCAGGTCATCGAGCTGGGCAACGGCTTGTTCGAACTGCTTACCAGTAATCAGTTGCTGTATTTCTGTAAGGTTGACTTGATCTTGCTTAATGTAATTCCCCTAAAGACTTTTCGCTTCAGCATTATACGAATTCATGACTTCATACCAATAAAAATCATTGGCGTAAAAAAA